>ERZ773075.6-NODE-6-length-254174-cov-16.8625_pt1 | contig 254174 bp, 201 predicted proteins | sample MGYA00580614_ERZ773075 | MGnify/ENA primary metagenome ERZ773075 (study PRJEB29015, sample SAMEA2738021) | human oral metagenome | biome: human oral; feature: human-associated habitat; material: dental | place: China | collected 2043 ...
TCGGTCTCGGCGCGCCGAGACCGGCTCCGCGTACGCGGCGGCCGGCGTGGACACCGAGGCGGGCGACGCGGCCGTCGAGCTCATGAGAGCGGCCGTCGGCCGGACGCTCACCGGCAGGGTCGTCGGCGGGCTCGGCGGCTTCGCCGGGATGGTGGACGTCTCCGATCTGCGCGCGTACCGCCGACCCCTGCTCGCGACCTCGACCGACGGCGTCGGCACGAAGATCGCGATCGCACGGGCGCTCGACGTCCACGACACCATCGGCCAGGACCTCGTCGGCATGGTGGTCGACGACATCGCCGTCGTGGGCGCCCGCCCCCTCCTCATGACGGACTACATCGCCTGCGGCCGAGTGGTCCCCGAACGCATCGCCGACATCGTTCGGGGCGTCGCCCGGGCCTGCCGGGCGGTCGACGTTCCCCTTCTGGGCGGGGAGACCGCCGAGCATCCCGGCCTCATGGCCCCCGAGGAATACGACATCGCCGGGGCCGCCACCGGCGTCGTCGAAGCGGACGCCGTCTTGGGAGCCGAGCGCGTCCGCCGGGGCGACGTCGTGCTCGCCCTGGCGGCTTCGGGACTGCACTCCAATGGGTACTCGCTCGTGCGCCGCATCGTGGCCGACTCCGGGTGGCCGCTGGAACGGCACGTCCCCGAATTCGGGCGCACGCTCGGCGAGGAGCTCCTCCAGCCGACGCGCCTGTACTCGCCGCTGTGCCTGGACCTCGCCGGGCGTCTGGAAGTCCACGCCTTCTCCCACGTGACCGGCGGCGGCCTCGCGGCGAATCTCGCGAGGGTCGTGCCGCCCGGGCTGTGCGCGCGGATCGATCGCTCCCGGATCGGGGTTCCGCCCGTCGTCGCGCTGCTGCGCTCGCTCGGCGGCCTGACATGGCGGGACGTGGAGGACACCCTCAACATGGGGGTCGGCATGGTCGCCCTCCTGCCCGAGGCCGACGCCGAGGTCGCCGAGGGCGTCTGCCGGCAGGCCGGCGTCGAGGCGTGGCAGATCGGCCGTGTCGGGGCCGAAGGCGCCTCCGCGGCGAGCCCGGGTGCTCCTGCGGGCCGTCCCGTCCCCGACGCGAGAGGCGGGCAGCGCACGGTTCGCGGAACGAAGGGCGCCGACGCCGGCAGCGTGCGCATGTCCGGCCGGTACGCTTAGCGCGTCGGGGTGGCTCGCCGGCCTCTCCGGAGGGCTCGACCTTGCGGTGCGCTCGGCGCCTGGCGCGTCCGGGGCGGCACCGGCTAACCGGAACCCGCCCGGAGACGCCCCCGGAAAGCCGAAGGCAGCCCGGAAAAAGGTGTGGGAGCGGGTGAAACCCACTCCCACGGAATGCTTCAACGTGAACGCTTCGGCGGACCGTCGTCCCAATCGTCCGTCGCCGGGGGGATCTCGTAGTAATCCTCGTCTTCGTCCTCGTTCGCGCTGCTGTTGGCCGCTCGGAGCTCGCGCTCGAGCGCCTGGTAGTCAGTATCCGGCGTGAAATACTTGAGATCCCGGGCTACCTTACGCTGCTTAGCCTTTTGACGGCCGCGCCCCATGGCTCGACCCCCTTCGTCTCATCGCGGGGCGGGCTCGAGGCGCCCCATCTGGTTAATCGTCCGTTCGCGGTCCTAGTTTAGCGCCTTGGACCCCGCCGATGCCACGTGTTGACGGAAAACACCGTGGGCGTAACTGATGCGTCGACGTTCGACCGCGACGGAGCCGCCCTCCCCGTCCTCAAGACGCAGTCGTCGCTGCTTTGGGCTGTTCTGGCTTCTGCTCTCGGAGGGTCGCTAATGGCCCCTGCGAGCGGCCTTCAGCGTTATATAACCGATCACGGCCGTCGACACGCAGGCGAGGATTCCGATCGCTGTCGTGTCCCCGTTCTTGGCGTCCGCGACCAGGGCCGTGGCGCGGTCTTTGACCTCTCGGACCCTGGTCTTGACCGCCTCCTTGGCGCCTTCGGCCGTCGCCTTGGCCGCTTTCTTGGCGTCTTCGGCCAACGCCTTGGGAGCCAGGCGCTCGGCGAGTTCGCCGACGGTGGCCGAGAGGTCCTCGCGCGTGCGCTGGAGATCGGCCTCGATCTGCTCGATGCTGCGTTTTTCGCTCACTTCTTCATTCCGTTCTTGATCGCGGCGACGTCCTTGGCCAAGTTTGCGCCAAGGGAGCTGAGAGAGGCCAGATGCGCCTTCAACGCCTTCAACTTTCTGCCGCCTAGGAGCGCGAAGATCCCCGTCGGGAGCAGGAGGACGGCGCCGACGATGAGGAAGCTCGCCCACATGGGGAGGAACGCGGCGAGCACGTGGACGAAGGTCATGAGGATCATGGCGAAGGCGAAGATCCCCGTCAAGGCGGCGGCCGCCACGAGGACGCCGCCGACGGTGAGTTTGGGGATCGCCGCCTTGACGTTGGCCTTCGCGTACTCGACCTCGTCGTGCACGAGCGTGGCGACTTGAGACGACACGGAATTCACGAGGGAGTCGATGCTCTGCCTCTCTCCGTCAGTCTGCTTCTCTCCGTTCTCTCCGCCGGTCGCCTCCGTCCATTCGCGACGGGGCGAGTCCCCGCCGTGCCGTGTCTTCCCGTCTCGCGTGGACGTCCGGCCCGTCTGGGCTTTGAGCCTGTCGTACTCCGCCTGGGCGCGTGCTCGCAGCTCTTCTTCCTGTGGGGTGTTCGATTTCTCCACGTTCATACTTCTCCCGGTTTAGATTGCCCGGCGATGGTCGCCCGCCATTGCAGCTTGTTCCAATTCTCGCCCAAGTCGGGGGAAAAGGCGATTCATCGGCGAGGCGAAATTCAGCGGCCGCGATCTCCACTCTTGAAATATTCAAGTGAATATCCCGATAATTGAAACATGGCCACAACTCATTTTCATGGCGATCCCGTTTCGACGGTCGGCGAGCTCCCCGCCCCCGGAACCGAGGCCCCGGCTTTCGTCCTCACCGGCGCGGACCTCTCCGATGTCACGAGCCAGTCGCTGACGGGCAAGCGCGTCGTCCTCAATGTCTTCCCGAGTATCGACACGGGCGTCTGCGCTGCGTCCGTCCGCGAGTTCAACAAGAGGGCCGCGGATCTCGACGGCATCGTCGTCGTTTGCGCATCGGCCGACCTCCCCTTCGCGGCCGGCCGCTTCTGCGCTGCGGAGGGCATCGAGAACGTCGTGACCGGTTCGAGCTTCCGCTCCAGTTTCGGCGAGGACTACGGAGTCACGCTGACCGACGGTCCGCTCGCCGGGCTGCTGGCCCGCGCCGTCGTCGTCCTCGACGCCGACGGCCGCGTGCTCCACACCCAGCTCGTCGACGACATCGCCGACGAGCCCGACTATGCGGCCGCCCTCGCGGCCCTCGACGCCTGAGCGCTGCCGTCAACCCGCTCCGCGGGCATGCGGCGGGGCGGGGGTGAGGATCCCGCCGTGCTCCCGGGCCGATCACTTCTTTCCTGACTTCAGGATCCAGAAAAGGCCCGCGAAGTACACGAGGACTTCGCATATCAGGACGAGGAGGCCGGTGTCGCCGTCGCCTATGAAAGCGCTGAACGCCCAGGCGAGCGCCAGGGGCACGAAGACGATCGTGAAGCCGCACAGAAGGGCGGCCTGTGCGCAGCAGCTGAGGCCTTCCCGGGCCCCGGGGGCGTCGCGGACGGAAGGGGCGGGCGGCCTGGTCTTCTGCGAAGCGTTCTCAAAGCCCGGGTAAGGCGCGTCTTTGTAGAAATCGAGGGGCTTGTCCCTGCGGGGATCGGTGGGGTAATCGTCCATGCGCGACTCCGGTACGAATGGTCTTTCCCCGTATACCTTAATCGATGTGAAGAAGGTATGGGTTCTGAGTGCGTCGGCGCGCACGTTCCGCCACGCCTCGACTCGCAGGCATGACGGAACGCTCCGGAGCGGAGGGGGCGGGAGCTTGACGTTCGGCTCAGTCCTCGCGCGGGCTCACTCCTCGCGCAGAGTCTTCTTCGCAGCGCCGATCACGACGACGGCGAGTACGTAGAGAGGTGTGCCCACATAGAATACGATCAAGGGATCGTTCCAGTTATCTGCGATCAACCCCCAGATGCTGTATGCGAAGGCGAGGAGCGGCCAGTAAACGGCTGTGATGAAATTGATCGTCCTCTTAGTGCGTTGGGTGTTTGATCGGTAGGTTTCTTTAGCCATTCGCATGTCCCTTTCGCTTGTGCGGCAGCGCAATCAGCGGGAGCGCTTTCTCCTGCGTGTCTCAAGTGTATCGACGACGGTGTGGATGGCGCCGAAGAGAACTCCCCCGACCGGCCAGATGATCCAGGAGATGCCCCAGCCTTCGCCGAGGAAGCTCCACAGGAAATACGCGACTATCAGAAGCGCCCAGTAGATCGAGGTGACGATGGCGGTGACGGGGCCCTCCTCTCGGTTTCCGTCGGGCTCCCAGCCTTCGTCGGGGCCAGCCGGCGGTGCGGCCTGCCTCGGCGCCCCGTCACGTGGAGCGTTGCCGGGGAAGGCATCGGAGGTGCGGGTGATCTCGGTGCTGATCCCCAGTGTCTCGGCGAGTTCGTCGAGATTGCCGAACTCCGTGATGACCTGCCCGACCGCCTCGTTGTGGGATTTCCCCTCGGAGATGAGGGAGCTGTAGGCGTCCTCCATCATTGCGCGGAGTTCCGCTTTGGCTTCGTCCAGCCGTGGGCTGGGCGGATAGGGGGAGAACATCGTCTCGAGGTAGGCGATGATGACGTCCATTACTTCTGTCCTTTCACGAAACGGTCGACGACTGCCTTGGTCGCCTGCCATTCCTCGCATTTGGCGCGGAGGTATTCGTTGCCGGCGGCGGTGATCCGATAGTAGGTGCGCGGTTTGCCCGATTCCGAGACGCCGGGGCGGGAGTCCACCAGACCTTGGGATTCCAGCCGCTTGACTGCGGAGTAGAGGGTCGTCTGCTTGATGACGTACTCGCCGCGGGAGACGCGCGCGATCGTCTTGACGAGTTCGTAGGGGTAGGAGGCCTGCCGTTCCAGGATGGAGAGGATCATGATGTCCACGTAGCCGCGGATCGCGTCGGCGCTGATCATGCTCGCTCCTCGGATGGGGTTTCCTTCACCGCTAAGATACTACGTCTGACGTAGTACGTCAAACGATGTATATGAAAGGGCGTCCGGGCCCAGCCGGACGCGAGGCGAACGGGCTCGTCCTCGGAACTCTCGCCGACCGATTCATGCGCGGGGAGCCCGGGTGTGGAACGGGGCCTGAGGCGGGAGACGGACCGTGGGACATGGAAGGGGCGCCCCGGTGGTGGTTCCGGGACGCCCCTGAGGGCTCAGACCTGACGATGCTCGGGGTGAGCGCCTGAGCTGCTATGCCGGGCTATGCCGTGGGCGCGGCCGCTTCCTCGGGTGCGGGCTGCGCCGCCTGGGAGGTGTAGGCCTCGACGAAGGCCTCGGCGAAGGCCCCGGCCTCCTGGCCGACCACGAGATGCCATACGCGCTTCGCGACCTCCGCCGCGCCGTGGATGCCGGCGTCGGCGAGTGCCGTGGCGTCCACCTTGGAGGAGTCCTTGACCTTCACCCTCAACCGCGTGGCGGCCACGCCGTCGCTCGAGGCGATGTTGCCCCGGCCGCCGAGGGCGACTATGCAGGCCTCCACCTTCACGGGATCGACGTCGGCCGGTTCGGCGGCTCCGGTCGACGTAGCCTGGGCCGCCGGAGCCGCCGGGCGTCCGCCCTTGCGCGAGGCCTTTGCGGCCGCCCTCTGGTCGGCGTCCCGATAGTCGAAGACGATGACCAGGGCCATCGCCGTGACAAAGGCCACGGCGATACCGGCGGTGTAGAGGACCGGTTGGTTGAAGGAAGGAATCGTCAAGATCGAACTGAAGACGAATGCCTTGGCCGTCACGCCGTCGCCGAGGCCCATGATGAGGCCGCCGAGGACGCAGCCGCCGAGCATCAACGGGTAGATCCTCTTGAACCGCAGATGGATGCCGTAGAGGGACGGTTCGGAGATGCCGCCCACCAGGCCCGCCACCAGCGCGCCCGTCGCCGTCTGCCGCATCTGCTTCTCACGATCGCGCCAGGCGAGGAAGAACACCCCGGCCGTCGCGCCGTAGCAGGCGAAGTTCCACGCGCCCATCGGGCCCTCGATGTAGTCGTAGCCCAGGGTGCGGATGTTCACGAGCATGATGGCGTTGATGGGCCAGTGCAGGCCGAGAGGCACCATGAACGGGTAGATGAGGGGTATGAACAGCGAGAGGATGAGCGGAGACAATCTGTTGATCGACTCCAGGGAGTGGGCGAGCCAGGATCCCATGTAGACGCCGGCGGGCCCGATGAGGTACGCCGCCAAGGGCATCATGATGAGCATGGCGAAGAAGGGGACGAAGATGAGCTGGATGTTGGACGGGATGACCTTCTTCAGGAGTTTGTACAGCGGCCCCAGCAGCGCGGCTATGAGCAGCGGCGGGAAGACCTGCGAACCGTAGTTGAATATCGTCATCGGGAGGCCGAAGATGTCGACGACGGCGTATTCCTCTCCCTTGGGTATGGGCTTTAGGGCGAGGAATCCCGGCAACATGAGGACGCCCATGATCGCGAAGCCGACCCACGGGTCGGCCCCCACCTTCTTCGAGGCGTTGTAGGCGACCATGAGGGGCAGGAAGTAGAGGACCGACTTCCACAGCAGATTGACGAACTGCCACGAGGGCGACAGCAATTTGGCCTGTTCATCGTCCGCCCAGTTCCCGATGACCTTCATCGTGGTCATGAGCGACATGAACGTGATGAACAGGGACGCTCCCAACAGCGCGCCCAGGACCGGACGGAAGGAATCGGAGAGGAACTCGAAGAAGGAGTCGACCCACGCCGCCTTCCCGCGGACGCCGCCCGCCCGGGCGGCCGCCTTGACCTCCTCGTCGGTCGGCTGCTTTCTGTTCGACATCTCCGGCAGGGCGTTGATCTCGTTGAACACCGTCTGCACGGCGCCCCCGATGATGACCTGGAAATGGTTCGCCCCTTGGGGGACCGCCCCCATGACGCCGTCGATAGCGTCGACCTTGTCCGCGTCGGCCTTGGAGCCGTCCACCAGTTCGAAGCGCAGCCTCGTCGCGCAGTGGGTCAGGTTCGAGATGTTGTCGGGGCCGCCGACGGCCTTGACGATCTCTTCAGCAGTGCTCATGTGACTTCTCCTCCTCAGATCTCGTCGACGGGGACGAGAGCGCGGACCTCTTCAGGGGTGGAGCAGGCGACCGCCTTGGAAGCGAGCTCCTGGCATGCGCTCAGCGCATAGGAACGGACCATGGCCTTCACGGCGGGAATGGCCGGGATCGAACAGCTCAGCTCGTCGACGCCCAGGCCGACGAGGATGGGCACGGCCTGCAGATCGGACGCCGCGCCCCCGCACACCCCGAGCCACTTGCCATTGGCGTGGAGGGCGTCCGCCGCCCGGCCGATGAGCGAGAGCACGGCAGGATTGCACGGGTCCATCTGGGAGGCGAGGTTGGCGTTGCCCCGGTCCATCGCCAGGGTGTAGGCCGTCAGATCGTTGGTGCCGACGCTGAAGAAGTCGCAACCGGGCTCGGCGGCGAACTGCCCGGCCATGATGCCGACCGTCGGGACCTCCATCATGATCCCGACGCTCACCTCGCCGGAGAACGCGACGGCGGAGGCCTCCTCGTCGAAGATCTCCTTGGCCCTCCGCCAGTCCGTGACGGTGGAGATCATGGGGAACATGACGTGCAGCTTCGCTCCGGCGCCCGCCGAGGCGAGGATCGCGCGGATCTGGGTGCGCAGGGTCTCCGGCTGGTCGAGGCCCACGCGCACGCCGCGCAGCCCCAGGAAGGGGTTCTCCTCGGCGGGGATGGGCAGGTAGGGCAGGGGCTTGTCGCCGCCGACGTCGAGCGTCCGGATCACCAGCGGTTGGCCGGGCCGCAGGGCCTTGGCGCACTGGGAGTACACGTCTGCCTGCTCGTCCTCGGAGGGGGCGGTGGTGCGGCCGAGGAAGACGAACTCGCTGCGCAGCAGGCCGACGCCCTCGGCTCCCTTCCCCGCCGCGTCCTTCGCGTCGTCCACTCCGCCGATGTTGGCCACGACCGCCACTCGGTGCCCGTCGGAGGTGACGGCGGGATCGTCTTTGGCGGCCTCCTCGCGGGCCTTGCGCTCGGCCTGTTTCCTCTGGCGCTCCCGGACGGCCCGGAGTTCGGCGTCGGAGAGGTTCAGGCGGAGCTCGCCCTTGGAGCTGTCGAGCACGACCCGCGTGCCGTCGGCGATGTCGAGTGCGCGCTCCTCGATCCCGACGAGGGCAGGGATGTCCATCGACCGGGCGATGATGGCCACGTGGGAGGAGACGCCGCCGTTGACGGTGGCGAAGCCTATGACCTTGGCCCGGTCGATCTGCGCGGTGTCGGAGGGGGTGAGCTCTTTGGCGACGAGGATCGTGTTCTCGTTCAGATCCGGCTTTTCGACGAGCTGGCCGGTGATCTCCCCGAGCACGCGGGTCCCGACGTCGCGGACGTCCGTGGCCCGCCCCGCGAGGACCTCGTTGTCGAGCGAGGCCAGCTGCTCGGCCAGATCCGTGTAGGCCTTCCTCCAGGCGAAGGCAGCGCTCTTGCCGCCGTCGATCTCCGCATCCGCCCGTTCGAGCAGCTCGGGATCCTGCAGGATCTCCTGATGCGCCCCGAAGATCCCCGCCTTCTCGGAATTGCCCTCTTTTTCCAAACCGTCGCGCAGTTCGCCGAGGGACCACATGGCGCGATCGACTGCATCCCGGAGAGTGCGGCGCTCGTCGGCCGCGTTCTGGCCGAGCTCGGCGATCGTGAACTCCTGCGTTCGCAGCTGGACGACGGTTCCCGCGGCCAGGCCCGGAGACGCCGAGATTCCCAGGAGCGTATTCGGATCGCCGGAGCGGGGAGGAGCGGCGGGCTTGGCCGGTTCCGGCTTCGGCGCCGCAGGGGGTTCCGGAGCAGGCGCGACGGCGACGGGCTCGGCTTCCTCGCCCAGCCCGTCCTTGATGGCCTGGATGAGGTCGGCCGCCGCGGTCCGGGCGTCGGCACCGGTCGCCGAGATGGCCACGTCCTGCCCGTGAGCCAGGCCGAGCCCCATGATCGCGACGATGCTCTTCGCATTGGCGGACATGTCCCCGGACACGAGCTTGACGTTCGAGGAGTACTTCTTGGCCAGCGCGACGAGAGTGGCGGCCGGCCGCGCGTGCATGCCCGTCGGGTTGGGGAGCGCCACCGCCTCGGAGGTGACGGTGGCGCCCTCGCCGCCGCCCTGCTCGGCCTGCCCGACGGCCTTCTTCAGGACTACCGTGGCGGCCACATCCTCGCCCGCGTGCTTCAGGCCATGAGCCGGCGTGATGGATTCGACGAGCTCTCCATTGGTGATGACGACTTGGGTGAGCAGGCTTTTGGCGTCGCAGGCGACTTGATCGATGTCGAAGGTGATGAGTTCGTCGCCGGTCTTCACGGCGTCGCCCGGGGCGACGTGGGCGGTGAAACCCTTGCCGCCGAGCGCGACCGTCTCGAGGCCGATGTGGATGAGTACTTCCAGACCGTCCGCGGAGCGGATGGTCAGGGCGTGCCGAGCCGCTTGGAGATCGGCGATCTGGCCGTCTATCGGGGCGAGGAGCGTGTTGCTCAGCGGATCGATGGAAAAACCGTCACCCACCATCTTCTTTGCGAATACCGGATCCGGAACGTCGCCGATCGGCACCATGATGCCCGTCAGCGGGGAAATAATGTTGACCTGGGTTGCCGCTTGACTCACGGGGGCCTCCCTTCGAGGATTGTCGTGCGTGCCCCTCTCCGTTGGGGGACGCTGTAGTGGAGCCTATGCCAGATTCTGCCGAGATGCGAGGGTCAATTCCGGGGAAACGAGGGTCAATTCCGGGGAAACCGGACCGTGCGCGCCGCCGGCGCCCACGAGGGGCGCAGGCGGATCCGCGGGAATCAAGGCTTTGCCGCCTCTCATACACCAATGCGCGGCTCTTAGCCACCGTATTTTCCTCCCCGGTGAGGGATCCACATATTGATACGCTGGACACAGCCACCCCGCTCTGCGCTGCCATCGGATCGACGCGGACCGACCATGAGACACGGGAAGACCATGAGACACGAGAAGAGAAGGAAAGGACGGCGGGCCGGCCTCGTCGCCGTGGCGCTCCTGGCGAGCTGCGTCACCGCACTGCCCGTGGCGATGAGCGGACGGCATTCGACCCGGGCGTCGGACCCCTCGTCGAACGCGACCGTCAGGGCCGTGAAGAGAGAGGCCTCCTCCCCGGGGGCGAACCCCGACGACCCATGGCGCCCCCTCACCCACTACACCCCCGGTAAGAACTGGATGAACGACCCGAACGGGCTCGTCTACCACGACGGCGAATACCACCTCTTCTACCAGTACAACCCCCAAGGCTCCGAGTGGGGGAACATGTCCTGGGGCCACGCCGTCTCCTCGGACCTCGTCCACTGGAAGGAACTCGACGTCGCCCTGCGAGCCACGGACCGGTACGCCGTCTTCTCCGGCTCCGCGGTCGTCGACTCGCGCAACACCACCGGTTTCGGACGCAACGGCAAGCCCGCCATGGTGGCGGTGTGGACCCGGCACGAGACCGTGGGCGGCAAGCAGAAGCAGTCGCAGTCCCTGGCCTACTCGACGGACCGCGGCCGCACGTGGTCCCTGTACAACGGCGGCGCGCCCGTCTTGGACATCGGCGCCAAGGACTTCCGCGACCCCAAGGTCTTCTGGGACGAGGCCGCGGGCCGCTGGACGATGGCCGTCGCCCTCTCCGAAGAGCACAAGGTCTCCTTCTACTCCTCGCCCGACCTGAAGAACTGGACCCACCAGTCGGACTTCGGGCCCGCGGGCGACGCGTCGGCGGTCTGGGAGTGCCCCGACCTCTTCCCCATGCAGACGGACGGCGACCCCGCGAAGAAACGCTGGGTGCTCACCGTCAACGCCTCGGCCACGGCCCAGTACTTCGTCGGCGACTGGGACGGGAAGGCCTTCACGGCGCGCACCCCCGCCGCCTACGACGGCAAGGAGGGGAAGGCGCTCGCGACTTTCGACGACGGCGGCTACGGGGCGTGGACCCCCGGCGGCAAGGGAACGGCGTTCGGAAAGGCGCCCGCCACGGGGAACCTGCCGGGGCACCTCGGCGCAGGATACGTCGACAGCTTCGGCGCCGGGGACTGGGACACCGGCTCGCTGACCTCGCCCGAGTTCACCATTGACGCTAACCGCCTCAACCTCCTGGTCGCCGGAGGCAGGCACCCCTACGAGCCGTCGGCGGCCAAGAAGTCGAACGCGTCGGTGAACGTGGTCGTCGACGGGAAGGTGGTGGCCAGCGCGACGGGGACCGACAGCGGCACGATGGCCTGGCAGAGCCTGAACCTTCGCAAGTGGCGGGGGAAGAAGGCGCGCGTGGTCATCGAGGACAACAGCACGGACAACCACTGGGGCCACATCATGGTCGACCAGCTCGTCCTCTCCGACACGAAGGCCTGGAACGCCGACGAGGCCGTGCCGAAGGTCGACCACGGACGCGACTACTACGCCTCGGTGACCTGGAACGACGCGCCGAGCGGCAAGAGGTACGCCGTCGGGTGGATGTCGAACTGGGCCTACGCCAAGGACGTTCCCCCCAAGCCGTGGAGGACGGCTATGAGCGCAGTGCGCGAGCTGAGCCTGCGAACCGTGGACGGACGCGAGCGCCTGGCCTTCGAACCGGTGAAGGCCCTGGACTCCCTGCGCGCGGGCCGCGAGTTCAAGAAGGGCGCCTTCAAGGTGGACGGCGGGATGACCGTGCTGGACTCCGAGGTCGGCGGGCGTTCGCTCGACGTGTCGTTCGCGCTCGACCCCGGCACCGCGAAGAAGAGCGGCGTCGTCGTCCTCTCGGGCGGCAGGCGAGGGGCCGGCGGCGCGCAGGGCGGGAAAGCCCAGGGAACCGAGATCTACTACGACGCGGTGGACCGCAAGCTGGTCGTCGACCGCTCGCATTCGGGCGAGGTGGGCTTCTCCGCGTCCTTCCCCGGCCAGCGGTCGGCGAGCCTGGAGCCCGACGGCGACGGCCTCGTGCGGCTGCGCGTCGTCGTGGACGCCTCCTCCGTCGAGGTGTTCGCGGCCGACGGGACGCTCGTGATGACGGAGACCGTCTACCCCCGAGGCATGGCCGCGGGCAGCGCCGGCAAGTCCGACAAGGTCGCCCTCTTCGCCGAGGGGGGAACCGCCCGAGTGCGGAACTTCAGCCTGTGGCACCTGGGGTCGTACCGGTAGATAGGCGCGGGCCCGGCAGGCGGTGCCCGTCCATGCGGTCTCCGGGTGGGCGTGGCCGCGGCGGTGCGCGGGCGAGGAATCGGCCGGCCGAACCGGAAGGAAGCCCGGAAGAGACGCCGCGTGCGATCCGCTGCGGGCATCGGCGCACCGCCCGGCCGCGACGCGCAGAAGGTCGCGACGCGCCGGACACCGCGCATCCCTGCGGCCGTGCCTCCCCTCAGAAGGCTACGCGCGCGGCGACGGCGTTGTGATCGGATCCGCCCAGCCCGATGACCTCCGCCGAGACCACCGACGCCCCGGAGTTGACGAAGACGTGGTCGATAGGAGAGGCGAGGGCGGCCGGCAGCGAACTCGGCCAGGTGCCTTCCCTCGAGCCCGCGGAGGCGAGTGCGTCCGCCCACCGCGGACTGCTCCCCAGCCCGCCGTGTCGCAGGGTGGCGTTGAAGTCGCCGGCCAGGATCGTCCTGCCCCTCTCGCGGTCCATGTACGCCCGGACCTCGTCCAGGTCCCTGCGCCAGCGGCCCATCAGCCCTGGAACGGGCGGAGCGGTGTGAACGGCGACGATCGTCGGCTTCGCCGGATCCGAAGGGCGCAGGGTGAGGCTGCCGAACGTCGTCGCGATCCCGCCGGCGGCCCGATACTCGCCGAGCCTTTTGTGGATGGCGACCGTCGTCGGATCGTACGCCGGATCCGTCGGCGACGAGAACACGGAGTAGTTCCGGGGGTCGCGGCCCGACGCCGTCAGCATGCCGGCGAGCCGGCGCGCCCCGGCCTCCCCGCCGTCGCGGTACTCGGGCAGCACGATCACATCCGGGTCGCGCCCGTCGAGCAGGTCGCGGATCTCCTCAGGGCCGGCCCGCCCGGCCGCGTTCCATGCGATCACGGATACGGCGGTCGAGGACGTGGAACTCGAGCTCTCGCCCCTCGCACTCGCGATCCCGAAGCCGGGGCTGGCGGCCAGGATGAGGCTCGGGACGGCGAACAGCGCGGAGCACGCGAGGGCGAACCCGGTCGGCCCCCGCCTCGTCGGCCGCGGCCCGCCTCCCTTCGCCGCTCGCTGTCCGCCGCCTGCGCGCGGGCCTTCGCCTCTCCTCGCGAGGAGCCCGCCGAGGAGGGCCGCGGCGACGGCGAGAACCGTCCCGGCCGCTGTGATGGAGGGGAAGGCGATGGCCTGTGCGACCAGGGGGATCCTCGACAGCCAGGACGCGAGGGCGGAGCCCGGCAGGAGAACCAGGGACGCGTAGGCGCATCCCGCCGCGCCCAGGGCCGTCCGCAGGACGATGCGCGGAATCGAGGCTTTCATGTTTCCTTCCTAGCGTGCACGGGCCGCCGTTCGCGGACGGCGGCGGAATGCCCGCCCCGCAGGGCCGGGGAGCGGATTAGGAGAGGGCGTCCATCAGCTGCAGGTTGACGAAGATCCGTTCGCGGCCGATCCTCTCGTCCCGGAGGAACCCGAGTTCGACGAGGCCTTCGAGCCATTTGGCGGCCGTGGGGCGCGAGACGCCGCAGGCGCGGACGATGTCTGCGATCCGGCAGTACGGCTGGTGGAAGAGGGCGTCCAGGAAGTCGGCGCTCAACCCGCCGCGGAAGAGGGAACGGGTCTGATCTCGGATGGAGGAGCGGAGCCCCTGGATGCGGTCGAGGGTCGAAAGGGTCTCCTCCGCGGTCGACTGCACCGCGATGAGCATGAAGGACAGCCATTCCTCCCATGCGCCGTCGCTCGTCACGGCGAGCAGACGGTCGTAGTACTGATTCTTATTCCGGACGATGTGACGCGAGAGGTAGAGGACCGGCTCGGCCAGAAGGCCGCGTTCGACGAGCATGAGGATGTTGAGGATCCGGCCCGTCCGTCCGTTGCCGTCGGTGAAGGGGTGGATCGCCTCGAACTGGTAGTGGGCCGCTGCCATGGCGACGAGCGGGTCGAGCTCATCGCCGGCGTGAACGATCTCCTCCCACTCTCGGAGCTTGCGGGCGAGGAGCTCCTTTCCCTCGGGCGGCGTATAGCAGGGGTGCAGCGTCACCGGATTCCCGATGAAGGTTCCCGGCAGAGACCGCAGGCTCATCTCGTGTCCCGTCACCGACGAGCAGACCTCGGCTGCCGTGTTCGCGCTGAGGGGGCGCTGGCGGATCCCCCGGAGTCCGGCGAAGAGGGCTTCACGGTAGTGAAGCGTCTCCTTGACCGCCGGATCCGCTGCCGCGTCCTTCAAACTGGCATGCCGGAAGAGCTCGTCGGTGGTGGTCACGATGTTCTCGATCTCCGAGCTCGCCTTGGCTTCGAGGAGCGGGATGGAGGAGATCAGGATGGCGGGGTTGGGGATCCGCTTGACCGCCTGGTTCAGCCCGGCCAGTGCCCCTCTCGCCTCCGCCGCCGCTCGCAGGACGGGGCGGGTCTCCAGTCTGTCGACCGGCGGGGGAGGGAGGTCGTTATACGGCTCGTCGGGCTTCCACATGGGAAGATTCTAGACGCGACGGCGGAACGCGTAAAAGATCGGGCGAAATTTTTACACGTCCTGCGGACGTGCGAAGTTCTTTTGCACATCGGCGGAGTGGGAGGAGGACGGGAATCAGACCGGAGAAGAGCGGAGGAGGGGCTCGCTGTTCAACCGGTTCATCGAACTCGTCAGCGAGATCGTGCACCCCATCCTGCGGTCGCTGGCCGGCGCCGTCATGGGCGGCTCGTGGCAGGTTTCCGTCATCTTCGGCCTGCACTGGGGCCTCGTCCCGATCATGCTCTCCCGGATCGGCTCCGAGGGGTTCACGGTGTTGGCCGGCCCGGTGCTCGGCGCCGTGATGGTGCAGGCCGCCGCCACCTTGGCCGTGATGATCCGCACCCGCGACCCCGAGACCCGCAAGCCCGCGGGGCCCGCGGCGTTCTCCGGCTTCCTGGCCGGCATCACCGAGCCGGCCATCTACGGGATCAACCTGCCCCGCAAGCTCCCGTTCTACTTCGGGGTCCCGGGAGGCGCCGTCGGCGGCGTCTTGACCGGTTTCGCGAGGGCCGGCATCCACGTCTTCGTCGTCCCCTCCATCGTGGGCGTCCCCGGATATCTGCGGGCGCCGAGGCTGCCGCTGCTGTTCACCGGGGTGGCCGTCTCCGTCCTGATCGGCTTCTTCGCCACCCTGTTCTGGGGAGTCGACGACCGGGCGGTCCCCGGGCGAGGGGCGCCCGGCGATCGGGATCGCGCGGCTTCGGATTCCCCGATCGCCGACCACGCAGTTCCCGCGGCCGACCCCGCCGAGTCCGGAGCGGATCCCGCCGATTCCAGCCGGCCCTCCGCCGGCTCGGATTCGGCCGCCTCCGCCGCAGCCCAGCCGGCCGGCGACGTGCTGGTCGCCGCCCCTCTGGCCGGCCGCATCATCCCCCGGACCGGGTCCCGGATCCGGTGTTCTCCTCCGGGACGATGGGGATGGGGCTCGGAAACGTACCCGTGGAGTCCACCGTCCGCTCCCCCGTGAGCGGTAGGCTCATAGTCCTCATGGATTCGGGGCACGCCTACGGCATCCGGACCGACGAGGAAGCGGAGGTGCTGGTCCACGTCGGGATCGACACCGTCGACATGGCGGGGGAGGGTTTCACGCCTAGGGTGGCGAAAGGCGAGTGGGTCGAGACGGGCCAAGTGCTCGCCGATGTGGACTTGGCGGCCGTCCAGGCCGCCGGGCATTCGACCGCCACTGTCGTCGTCACGAATACGGCGGAGTTGAAGTCCGTGACCCCCGCATCCGGAGACGCCATCGCCGCAGGCGAGACCGCGATCACGGTCACCCTGTGAATCGTGGCCGAATGGAGACGGGGCGAACGGCCACAGCCAGCAGACGGATCGACCGTACGAGACAACCGAGAAGAAGAGAGGAACCGAGATGACCAACGCCTTTCCCGAAGGATTCCTGTGGGGCGGCGCCGTGGCGGCGAACCAGCTGGAGGGCGCCTACCTGGAGGACGGAAAGCTGCCCTCCATCCAGGACGTCATGCCGAAGGGCATCGCCGCTCCGCCGACGGAGGAACCCACCCCCGACAACCTCAAGCTCGAGGGCATCGACTTCTACCACCGCTACGAAACCGATCTTGACCTGTTCGCCGAGATGGGCTTCACCGCCTTCCGATTCTCCGTCGCCTGGAGCCGCATCTTCCCCCGGGGCGACGAGGAGGCCCCGAACGAGGCGGGCCTGGCATTCTACGACCGGCTCATCGACGCCTGCCTCTCCCGCGGCATGACCCCGGTGATCACCATCAGCCACTACGAGACTCCGCTGCATCTGGCCCGCGCCTACGACGGCTGGGTGGACCGCCGCATGATCGCCTTCTACGAGCGCTACGCCCGGACGCTGTTCGAACGCTTCGCGGACCGCGTCACGCACTGGCTGACTTTCAACGAGATCAACGCCGTGCTCCACGCCCCTCTTCTCGCGGGCGGCATCTGGACGCCGAAGGAGGAACTCTCCCCGCAGGACCTCTACCAAGCGGTGCACCACGAGCTGGTGGCCTCGGCGTCGGCGACCCGGATCGCCCACGAGATCGACCCGGAGCTGAAGATCGGGTGCATGGTCATCGCGACTCCCGCCTACCCGCTCACGCCCGCCCCGTCCGACGTGTGGGCGGCCAAGCAGCTCGAGCGCGACTCGCTGGCGTTCGCCGACGTCCACTGCCGCGGCGCCTATCCCGGCTTCTTCCTCCGCAAGCTCAGGGAGCTGGGGGTCGAGCTGGACGTCGCCGACGGGGACCTCGAGACTCTGCGTCACACCGTCGATTTCGTCTCCTTCAGCTACTACATGAGCGTGTGCGCTTCGGCCGATCCCGGCGTCCGCGCCGGGAGGGGCAACATCATGGGCGGCGTCCCCAACCCCACCCTGCCGAGCTCGGAGTGGGGATGGCAGATCGACCCGGTCGGGCTGCGCATCGTCCTCAACGATTTCTGGGACCGCTGGGGCAAGCCTCTGTTCATCGTCGAGAACGGCCTGGGGGCGCGCGACGAGCTGGTCGAGGTGGACGGGCGGCTGACCGTCGTCGACGACTACCGCATCGCGTACCTCACCGCCCATCTGAAGTCGGTCCGTGAGGCCATCCGGGACGGAGTCGACGTCTGGGGCTACACCTGGTGGGGCCCGATCGACGTGGTCAGCGCCTCGACGGCGCAGCTGTCGAAGAGGTACGGGTTCGTCTACGCGGACCGCAACGACGACGGCACCGGGACGTTGGAGCGTTACCGCAAGAAGTCCTTCGACGCCTACCGGGCCATCATCGCCGGCAACGGCGCCGATCTCGGCTGATCGGCGCCGGGCGGGATCCCGCCCGGGGCGTCATGCGAATATCCGCAGTGTTCAACAACGACGTCGTGCTCGCCCGAGACGAACTCGGGCGGGAGACGGTGCTGACCGGACGCGGTCTGGGCTTCCGCGCCCACCCGGGGATCCGGCCGAGGCGGACAGGGTCGTCAGGCGCTTCGTCCCGGTGGGGAACGCCGCCACCGTGGCGCAGGTGCTCGCCGAGATCCCGCCGGAGCGGCTGACGCTGGTCACCGAGCGCCTCCTCGAACGCCTGGATCCTCCACTGCCGGCAGGCGAGGCCTCCGCTCTGGCCATGCATCTATTCCACGCCTGCACCGGGGGCCGGCATGGAGGAGACGTTCGGCCACTCCGCCCTGATCCGGCGGGTCTTCGACCTGCTGTCCCGCGATGCCCGGATTCGAACCCGATTCCGTCGACGCTGCCAGGTTCGCCGCCCATCTGCGCTATTTCTTCGTCCGGGACCGCGACGGCCTGGGGCTCGCAGGACCCGCACCCTCGGTGGTGGCGATGCTCGAGGAGCAGGAACCCGCCGCCCACAGGCTGGCCGAGCGCATTCGCGCCCTGCTGGAGCTTCGCCTCGGCCACTCGATCTCGAACGACGAGGTGGCCTATCTGACCGTCCATCTCGCCCGATTGGCGTGCGACGTCAAGGCGGCCTCCTCCTAGTGCGTGCCGGTCTGGCAGCATCAGCCCGCTTCGTGGTGCATCTCTGCGGCGTCCTCCCCGCGCGGTCGGTGGCCGAAAGAGATGCGGCAGGCGCCGATCGGCTGCGGGTTTCGCGCCGCCCCGGCGGATCACTCGTCGTGCTGGACGACCTCGAACCCGAGCAGATCCACGCTCATTCCCCGGCGCTCGTCGTCGGCGTGCCCGCCCGTGGGCCGTGCGGCGACCCACTTCTCATAGTTTTCGCGCGAATCCCATCTGGTCACGACGAAGTATCGGTCCTCGCCGATCACGGGGCGCAGCAGTTCGAATCCCAGGAATCCCTCGAATGAGTCGACGGCTTTCTTCCGGGCCGCGAAGCGCCGCTCGATCTCCGCCTGGGCGCCCTCCGGGAAGGCGAGTGCGGTGATGTTGACGAATGTCATGGTTCTCTCCTCCTGTCATCGAACGACGATCGGCATGTCGCCGAATGGCAACCGCTGCTCGCTCGCAAGTGAATCCTATGGCGGTTACCCTACTATGCCGAATGGGGAGAGAAACGGCTCTTCACAGTGGCTCCGACCGGCGTCGATCCGGTGACCTTTCGATTTTCAGTCGAACGCTCTACCAACTGAGCTACAGAGCCTGATAGACGAAAGCCCGGTTTCCCGGGCGATTGTCCGCGACCCCGACGGGACTTGAACCCGCGACCTCCGCCGTGACAGGGCGGCGCGCTAACCGACTGCGCTACGGGGCCAATGAGGCATTGGCCTGCGTACCCCCAACCGGATTCGAACCGGTGTTAGCGCCGTGAAAGGGCGCCGTCCTAGACCACTAGACGATAGGGGCGGGACAAGTTTCCTGTCCGTTCCTGGCCGTTTCCGGTTGGCGGAACTCGTCTAGCTTAGAGGAAGCGCGACGGCCTTTGCAAAACCGGATGACCTGTGCCCTTGGTCACCGCGTCTGGTGCCTAGCCTTGCCCGCACGGGAGCTCTAGCCTTGTCCCATGGGAGCATTGTACGTTCACGCAGTTGTCGGTTTGTCGAGAAGTCTTGGAGTCATCGTCGGAACTAAGGGGGCGACGCGGACTCCGTCGCCATCGACGCCCACTCCGTCGCCCAGTCCGTCCCCATCGGTGCCGGTTCCATCGGACTCGCCCACGGGCGAGGCGGAAGCCGCGGTCAAGGCGACGGTCAGCGCCATCGGAGTGCTCGGCGCCGTCGCCATCGGCTTCCTCATCGGAATCATCGCCGCCATCGTCATCCAGGTGATCGGACGGCTCATCGTGCGCCGCAACGCGATGGCCAGGGCGGCGGCCCATCCCGCGGTTCGCCCGCTCCGCGCGGCTCTGGCCGTCGCGGGCGCGTGGGCCGGGATGCTCCTGGCCTCGCCGCAGAATCCGGGCGAGTCCGAGCCTCATTGGCGGGAACTGGCCCAGCACGGCTTCCTCATCCTGTGCATCGCCTCCCTCACGTGGCTGGTCTCCAACATCGTGCTCGGCATCCAGGACGTCCTGCTCTCGCGACTGAGGGAGACCGGCAAGTCCCGGTATCGCAAAGTGCAGACACAGCTTCAGATCCTCAACCGCATCACCACGGTGACGATCTGGCTGCTGGGTATGGCCGCCATACTCATGACCTTCCCCCTCGCCCGCGCGGCCGGGACCTCGGTGTTCGCTTCGGCGGGCCTGTTCTCCGTCGTCGCCGGCATCGCCGCCCAGTCCTCGCTCGGCAACTTCTTCGCCGGACTGCAGCTGGCATTCTCCGACTCGATCCGGGTGGGCGACATCGTCATCTGGAAGACCGAGTACACCAAGGTCGAGGAGATCACCCTCACCTACGTCGTCCTCAAGGTATGGGACGGCCGGCGCCTGATCGTCCCGTCCAAGGAGCTGACCACCCAAACCTTCGAGAACTGGACCCGACGCACTCCCGACATGCTCGGCTACGTCGACTTCCAGCTCGACTGGAGTGTGCCGATACCCCAGTTGCGGGCCGAACTCGATCGGATCCTCAGCGCCACCGACCTGTGGGATGGCGAGACCGGCATCATCCAGGTCCGCACGTCCGAGGGAACCTCGCTCCAGGTGTCCGCGCTGGTGTCGGCCAAGAGTCCCTCCGAGTTGGTCGACCTCAAGTTCTACGTGCGGGAGCGCCTGGTCCGGTGGATTCAGGCGAATGCGCCGGACGCGATTCCGCATTCGCGCAGCTTCTCCGATCCCGATCCCCTCGCCGAGGTGCCGGAGGGCGACGCCCAGGCTGCGAAGCTCCTGGCGGGGGAGGGCGCCGCGCAGACCGGGGCCTTCCCGGCGAGCGGGAAGGGCGCGGGGAGCGGCGCCGATTCCGGTGCGGCCGGATACGGCGCGGGTTTCACCGACGCGTGGAAGGCGTTGGAGGCCAAGGATGCGAAGTCGGGCGTGGCCGGCCAATCCCGTGCGGCCAGATCCAAGCTGGACAAAGCCAAGGAGCAGTTGGCGGCGGCGACCGAGGACGCGAACAGGAGAGCCGCCGAGAAGGAAGCTGCAGGCAGGCGCGGGGGCTCGCAGGCGGGAGGCGCCGGCCGGGGGAGGGCCGCCTCGCCGGCTGCCGCGACCGAGGTCATCGCCTACGGGCTGTCCGAGTCCGGAGGGCCGCTGCCCGCATCGGGTCAGTCGGGCCTGGCGCAGACTGAGCGCATCTCCTCCGTTCCGCCGGAGCTCATGGAGACCGGCTACGAGTCGTCGATCTTCTCAGGGTCGGCCGGAGCCGAGAAGCGCGCACGGGAGTTCTCCGGTCCGGGAGAGGACGCGCTGCGCGAGCGCGACGAGGCCGCGTGGAGGAAGGAGGCCCGCGAGAGCGGCCACAGCGCCGGTGAGTCGGAGCGTGAACGCCGCCACAAGCGCGCGTCTATGACCGAGACCGCCATATACAACGTCGACGACATCGCCTCGCAGGCTGAAGTCGAGGCCCGCGAGACCGGAGTGCAGGGCGGGTTGGGGCCCGATTCCCCTCGTGACGGAGAGTCGAAGCACGTCAGGAAGTGAAGCCTGCGGCAAGGCGCGGGTCGACACGATGCGCGCCTTGCCCTCGGCGAAGATTCCGAGAGGCCTCTGCCCCGGATCGACGGGGTCCCCCAAGGCCAGGTGCGCGTTCTCAGGCGCACACTCCGCGCGGGCTCCCGGCCGATGCACAGTCGGGTGCCTTCCCGCGGGCGCTTCGCGAGTGAGCGCCATGGCCCGCGGCCCCGGGGGTGAGCCATTCTTTCCCGCGGGCGCCTCCTGCGGACGGAGTCTCTCAGCCGAGAGCGAGTGACGGTGGACTGAGGGGGGCAGTGTGCGCCACGATGGATGCGTGACCGACAAGCCGCATCTTCCCCGTACCGACGACGAATGGCGCGAGGCTTTGACTCCGCTCGAGTTCCACGTGCTGCGCGAAGCCGGCACGGAGGCCCCCTGGACCGGCGAGCTGCTGGACGAAAGCCGCGAAGGGGTCTACCGGTGTCGCGCCTGCGGGGCCGAGCTCTTCCGCTCTGACGCGAAATTCGAGTCCGGTTGCGGATGGCCGAGCTTCTACGATCCAGCCGACAGCGACGCCGTCACGACGGACACCGACTACAAGCTGGGCTATCCGCGCACTGAGGTGCGCTGCGCCGCGTGCGATTCCCATCTCGGCCACGTCTTCCCCGACGCGCCCGCGACGCCCACCGGGCTGCGCTATTGCATGAACTCGGTGTGCTTGACATTCGACGCCGACGACTAGCCGCGCCGCTGGGGCGTTCTCGCCCTGACTGCGACACCACCGGGATGAGAGTGGCCACCTTCAACGTTCAGCGCGGCACTCCCTCCGCGGGCGCCCGCGAGGCGGGGCTGTCCGCCGGAGACGCCCTCGAAGCGGCAGCGACGGAACTGTCCGAACTCGGCCTCGACGTCCTCGCGCTGCAGGAAGTCGACGAACCCCTGCGAGGCCTCGCCCCCTCCGCCTATCGATCGCTTTCGGCGGCCTCGAACCTGGCGAACCGGCGTTTCGCGCCGGCTCGGCGCCTCTTGACGGCCTTCGCCGCCGCTTTGCGCGGACGCCGCCGGTCGGGATACGGAATCGCCCTCGCCACGCGGCTCCCCGTCCTGTCCTGGAAGGTCCTGCGCCTGCCCAGCTGGAAGTCCCCGATCCGCCGCGACCTCTCCGGCGAGCGCGGCGTCGCGGGGCGGTACATCCGTTTCGAAGAGCAGCGCATGGCCATCGTTGCCGCGCTCGACGCGGGGCGCCCGCTCCTCGTGTGCGCCACCCATCTGGCGCCGAATTCGGCCCTCAACTCCCGCCAACTGGCCTGGCTGGAGCGCCGCCTGCCGCGGATCGCCCGGCGTCGCGGCATTCGCGGGGCTCCGATCCTCGTGCTCGGGGATCTCAACATGGACGTGGAGAAGGTGCGCAGGGGGAGCGGACTCGGCGTTCTGGCTGAGGGCCTGACCTATCCGGAAGACGCCCCGGACGCCCAGATCGATCACGTCCTCGGGTGGGGAATGGTCCCCGGAGGAGAGGCGAGCGTCGTCCACCTTCCCGTCTCCGACCACGCGGGCCTCGTGGCAGACGTGGAGTTCGAGTAAAGCCCTGCCCCTAGACCGGCAAAGCCCCGCCCCTAGGTCGGCGGAGACCGTGTTTACACCGCATCTCACGTAGTGGGCACGGTTACACTTTCTCACGGAATGGGCTTAGGATCGGTCCCACGAGGGCGTAGGATCTACATCACCAGGCGGCGACTGGCGTGTACCGAAGCAGCTGGCATCACATGGTCTCTGCGGCCTCTCACCCCGGGCAACCGACGATTGCCCATCCCCGATTGCAACGGAGAAATCGATATGGAACCCGATACGATCCTCGAGGTCGAGCGGCAATTCGATGTGCCGCGAAGCGTTCTGTTCCGGGCTTTCACCGAGCCGAAGGCACTCGCCCAGTGGTTCGCTCCGGACGGCTGGCACGTGGTGCCGGAGTCCGTGGAACTGGACCCGAAGCTGGGCGGACGACTCCGGCACACCAAGACCCGCGACGACGACCCATCCCGGATATGGGTGGTTGACGGCCTCTACACGGAGGTCTTCTACCCGGACGTCCTGGTGACGAAGCAGCGCATCAGCGGAATCCCCGGAATCGATCCCGCCAAACCCGTTGAGCTTCGCGTCGAATTCACTCGCCTCGGCCATGGCAAGACGCTTCTACGCATCGTGCAGGGCCCCTACACTTCCGAAGCCGCTCAGGACTATTCCGACGGCTGGGAGTCCATTCTCAATCATTTGCAGGAATATCTCGACGCCACTCAGAGCGTCTCCTCATAGAACGAGGTCCCATGAGCGAAAAGACGACAACCCTCATTCGGCATAAGCCGATGATGTCGATGAAGCAGATTCTCTTGATGAACTTCGGTTTCTTCGGCATTCAGTATTCCTTCGGCATGCAGCAGACGGCCATCAACCCGATCTACAATCTGCTGGGAGCCACTCCAGACGAACTGCCGTTGCTCAACATGGCCGGCCCCATCACCGGCCTGCTGATTCAGCCGGTCATCGGCGCCCTCTCCGATCGCACATGGAGCGAGAAGTGGGGGCGGCGAAAGCCCTACTTCCTCGTCGGCGCAGTGGGGTGCTCCGTCTGTCTCTTCCTCTTCCCGATGGTCTCCGCGCTGTGGATGGCCGTGCTCCTCCTCTGGCTGCTCGACGCCTCCAACAACACGGCCATGGAACCCTACCGCGCCTTCATCGCGGACAAACTGCCCCCGAGCCAGACCGCCAAGGGTTTCCTCGCCCAGTCCTTCTTCACCGGCTTCGGCATCACCCTCGCCAACATCTCTATGTTCCTCTTCAAGTGGCTCCTCGGAGAGTCGCGCGCGGGCGGCCTGCCTTACTGGGTCTTCGCGGCCTTCTGGGTCGGCGCGGTGTTTTCGATCGGGTCGGTCCTGGTCTCGGTCCTCTCCACGAATGAGATCCCGCCGACGCCGGAAGAGCTCAAGAAGATGCGTGCGGAGAAGGAACGCGAGCGCTTCGGGGCCCTCAAGGACATCTGGGTCGCCATCGTCGAGATGCCCAAGGAGCTGCGCAAGCTCTCCCTCGTCTACCTGTTCCAGTGGTACGCGCTTTTCGTCTACTGGCAGTACGTCTCGCTGTCGATCGCCAAATCGATCTACGGCACGGAGGATACGAAGTCCGCGCTTTACGAGGACGCCACGGCGTGGACGGGCCTGGTCAACGGCTTCTACAACGTCGTGACGTTCTGCGTCGCCTTCTCCCTCGTCTCCGTGGCGAAGAAGCGCGGAGCGAAGTGGGTCCACATCGTCTGTCTGCTCTTCTCGATGGTCGGTCTGCTGATCTTCCCGCACATCACCGACAAGTACCTCGTCTTCATTCCGATGGTCGGATTCGGCATCGGTTGGGCGTCCATGATGGGCGTCCCGTATATCATGGCTGTGCGCATGGTCCCATCCAGTCGCTACGGCGTCTATATGGGAATCGTCAACATGATGATCGTCATACCGCAGCTTCTGGAGACCGTGTCGTTCGGCTGGGTCTTCAAGCATCTGCTCGGCGGAAACCCGACGCACGCCATAACGTTCGCCGGGGTCTGCATGGGGCTGGCCGCTGCGGCGACGCTCTGGATAAAGGAGCCGCCCATCGTCCGCGATATGGACGACGTCACCGCACCTCCCAAGGTCTTTTCGGAGAAGGAGAAGTAGGGGAATAAATGAGCATCACTGAAGTACCGGCTTACAACCGGATTCTCGTCGGCACCGACGGCAGCCTCCTCGCGGAGCCGACGATAGTTAGGGCGGCCGGCCTCGCCGCCGCCAACGGGGCGGACGTCGTCATCGTCTGCGCCTACACCACGCTGAGCCCGCGCGAGAGCGCCAGCCAGGAGGCGAGCGCCGCCCAGGTGGCCACCCTCGGCCAGGTGCCGGGCGCCGCGACTGCGACGAAGGCCTTGGAAGAGGCCGTCGCTATCGTCGAACAGCACGGTGCGCGCGTGGCCGCGGCGCTCCTCGTCGACGCCGAGCCGGCGGTGGCCCTCCTCGAGGCCGCCAAGCAATACGAGGTCGACGCCCTCGTCCTCGGCGCCATCCGCGACACGTCGATCGTCGGGCGCCTCCTCGGGAACGTGGCATCCGAAGTCGTGCGCAAAGCCCACCGCGACGTGCTCATCGTGCGGCCCCTGCCGGGCTCCGACGAGCCCAACGTCGGCGAGGACGTCGTCGTAGAGACCCAGGAGACCTGACATGGGGCTTGACGCAGCGACCCAGCGCGACTTCGACTTGCGCTGGGCGCGGTACATCCCTCAGATCCGGTCCAGCCTGGAGATCCTCTACCCGGGACGGGTCGACGAAGTCGAGTCCAGGCTCGCCGAGATCGTCACGACCGCCATGTCCGAGCGGCCCGAGGAGCTCAAGGACCTGGACCAGGAGCGCATTCTGCGTCCCGACTGGCTCCAGCAGCCCGAGATGATCGGGTACGTCGCATACGCCGACCGTTTCGCCGGTGACCTGGCGGGTGTGGGCGAGCACATCGACTATCTCACGGGACTGGGCGTGAAGTACCTCCATATCATGCCCTTCCTCCAGCCGAGGGATGGGGCCAACGACGGCGGCTACGCGGTGGCCGACTACCGCAAGGTGCGCTCCGACCTCGGCACGATGGACGACCTCGAACGGCTGACGAAGAGCCTGCGGGAGAACGGCATCAGCCTGGTGATGGACCTCGTCCTCAACCACGTGGCCAAGGAACACGAGTGGGCCGAGGCCGCCCGCAGGGGCGAGCCGCGGTATCGCGACTATTTCATCATGTTCCCCGACCGCGAGATGCCGGATCAGTACGAGAGGTCTCTGCCGGAGATCTTCCCGGACTTCGCCCCCGGCAACTTCACCTGGAACGACGAGGCCGGCCAGTGGGTGTGGACGACGTTCAACGAGTACCAGTGGGACCTCAACTGGGCGAATCCCGATGTGCTCTACGAATTCGTCGAGCTCATCTGCTGGCTGGCGAACAAAGGCGTGGACGTCTTCCGTTTGGACGCCATCGCCTTCATCTGGAAGCGCATGGGGACCAACTGCCAGAACCAGCCGGAGGTCCACGACCTCACGCAGGTCCTGCGCGGGTGCCTTCGCATCGCCGCTCCCGCGGTGGCGTTCAAGGCGGAGGCGATCGTCGCCCCCGAGGATCTCATGCCCTACCTGGGCGTGGGGCACCACTACGGTCTCGTCTCCGACATGGCCTATCACAACGAGCTCATGGTTCAGCTGTGGAACTCCTTGGCCACGGGCGGAGCGGAGATGGCGCAGGTGGCCTTGGCCGAGATGCCCCTCAAGCCGACGAGCGCGACATGGGCGACGTACGTCCGCTGCCATGACGACATCGGCTGGGCGATCTCGGACCACGACGCCGAGATGGTCGGCGTGACGGGGTTCGAGCACCGCAAGTACCTCTCCGACTTCTACTCGGGAGCCTTCCCGGGCTCGTTCGCCCGGGGGCTGGTCTTCCAAGAGAACCCCGTCACCGGGGACCGCCGCATCTCGGGGAGCTGCGCGAGCCTGGCGGGTCTGGAGAAGGCCGTCGAGGAAGGCGACGAGGAGGCCGTCGAGCTGGCGGTCGCCCGGATCGCGCTCATGTACGCCGTGATCAGCGGCTACGGCGGGGTCCCCCTGCTGTACATGGGCGACGAACTCGGGATGTTCAACGACATGCACTACGTCGACGACCCGTCGCATGCCGAGGACAACCGCTGGGCGCACCGTCCGTTCATGGACTGGGATCTGGCCAAGGCGGTCGAGACCGACACGGCCAGTCCCGCCGGCAGGGTCAACGCGGCGATCCGGCACATCCTTGCCGTTCGCACCGCCACGACTCAGATCCATGCAGCGACCCCCTCCGTTCCGATCGAGAGCCCGGAGCACCGTCTGCTCATCCTGGAACGCAACCATCCCCTGGGGAAGATGGTCCAGGTGTACAACTTCACCGGCGAGACCGTGTCGTTGCGTCACGACGTCCTCGCCAAACGAGTGGGATTCGACGCCCACGAGCTGCTCGGCGGATACGATTGGGATCTGCGCTTGCCGCGGATCGACTTCGCGCCGTACCAGGCGGCCTGGTTCGTCGGGGCCGAGATCTAGCCCGCAATCCGCGATCGGGATGCGGTCGCCGCTGTGGGCGTCCGGCTTAAGCCGGACGCCCACAGCGGCGCGAGTAGCAGCGTCGGCGCGGGCTCAGCCTTCAGCTGGCTCGGCCTGAGGCCGGGCGGTGCGCCACGGGCGGGAAGCCGCCGTGAGTAGGGGAGGTCTCCGATATCCGTTGACAGCGGGTGCGCGAAGTGAATACCGTCGTGGGTGCGGCCGTTGTTCGCGACGGGTCTGTGAAACCTGGAAGTTTCCGCGCGCCAGGTTTGGCCCTTCGGGCGAATCGGCCGTGCCCAAAGTAAGAGATAACAGCATCTGAACTGCGAAGCAGTCGGGTGCGTCGCCCGAAGGACGGCGGGGGCTTCCATAGGGCCGGATTGTAGGTTGTGATGAAAAAAAGGACAGTCATTCCCCGAGTGATCCTCGGATCGACGTTGGCTCTGTCGCTTTCCGTGCTTTCCTTGGAGGCGAGCGCCGCCGAGGACACAGGGCCGGGACGCCAGCCGACGTTGTCGCCTTCCAGCAGCGCTACGAGGGCGCCTGTGGTCGCACAGGACGGCTCGCGGATCCCGCATCCGCAGAAGCTGACGGTTTCTTCGGCGGACGCTCCCGTCAACGACGCGAACTCCCGCGGCTACAAGGAGGTGTACGACTACTGGACTCCCCAGCGGTTGGCGAACGCCAAGCCCGCGCCGATGCCGACTCCCTCCGAGGCCTCCGACAAATCGTCGACGTCTCCGACCAGCGGTACCCAGAGCAACGGCACGTCCCAGTCCAGCGGCGTCTCCGACCAGTCCGGCAACGCCTCTGCGAGCAAGGGCAAGTCTCAAACGAGCAAACTGATCGATCCGAGGCGCAAGTCCCAGACGAGCAAGCTCATCGATCCGAGGCGCAAGTCCCAGAGCGACAGCCTCAAGTCGATCAAGCCGGCACGGGTTCTCAGCAAGCCCATAGCGCCGGCGAATGCGCCTCAAGGAACGGTGAAGAACGGCGGAACAGTGCAGCAAGGCGGCTCTTCCGTTCAGGGGAACGTTGCGCCTGCGGCCTCTTCCAAACCCGCGACGGGTGCCACTCGCACCAACGGGAAGGTCTTCTTCAGGAAGTCCGATGGAAATGACTATATGTGCTCTGGTTCGGTTGTCGGCAGCAAGAGCCACAATACCGTCATCACAGCCGGTCATTGCGTGTACGAAGGGCCGAACAAGGGTTGGCATTCCAACTGGGTCTTCATTCCCGATTACAACCATGGAAGCCGGCCTTATGGGACGTTCCAGGCGCGTATTATGCGTACCTATAACGATTGGATCCAGAATGGACCTAGTGGAAAAGGTTTTAATTCGGATGTCGCCTTCGTGAACACGTTCAACAATGAGAAAGGTCAGAAGTTGACCGACACCGTTGGGGGGCACGGCATCGTCACCGGCGGGTCCTACGGGTTCGACGCGACCGTGTACGGATACCCGGGCAATATCGACAACGGCGAGAGCATGCAGGTCTGCACCGGGCGAACCGGGACGAGGACCATCGGGCTCTTCACCCGCTGGTATTTCCACAACATCGAAGGGTGCAACTTCGGTGGAGGGGCGTCCGGAGGCCCGTGGCTGCAGGATCACGACAGCGCCAGCGGTCTGGGGTACGTGCGAAGCGTGACCTCCTTCAAGCCCGCTAAGGGGGCCCCGGTCTACATCGGCGGGTCGTACTTCGACAATCGAATGGGAAGTCTCTACGAGAAGGCCAATAACGACTGACGATGACTATGCGAAGTAGAGGTTACGCATTGGCTGCGGCCCTGACGGCCGTCGTCTTCACAGGGGCCTGCTCGGCTTCGCCTCGCGGTGACTCTACCTCACATCCGTCTTCTACCGGTGGCACCAGTGCCACCGGTAGAAGCACGGGGAGTACCGGCGGGGGCGGCAAGAGCACGGGGACGTCGGGGTCCGACGATCCTTCGCGTGACGATCTCACCCACGAGAGCGTGGTTCGGTGGAGCGGCTACAAGCAGGTGTCGGACAACCAGCTGCGCTTCTCCTTCGCGTCCGGGGATAAGAGGTGCTACGGCTCTAGAGTCGTCGTCGAAGAGACCTCGACCACGATCGACGTCGCCACGATATCCGGAACCCTCCCCGATGCGCCGGATATGTGCACGACGATCGCTCGCCAAGCCACCGTCCTCGTGACGACGAGCCAGCCCATCGCCGGCCGGCAGGTACGGCAACTCGCGAATGTGAAGGTCCACTGACGCGTCGGCGCTGAGCGCGCCAGCGGCACTCGGCATGAAGGCGCGAATCGGACCTGCGCCGGAGGCGGAGCCCGGCGGGCGAGCGCGGTTCCAGCCCGCACATCTGCAGCGCCCCGGTAGGCCGGATCTTCATTCTCATGTCGCCCCGACCCCGCACCCGTGGCGCGGGCCACGGAGACGCCTTAGCTCGCCCGTGAGGATGCGCGGCGAGCTTGACTTGCTCGGGCGTGAGTCCCAGCCTGCTCACCGGCAGTGCGGTGACCGGAGGCGGGAGGCGTCACGTGTGGCGCTCGCCGCTGCCCGGGCGAACGATGGCAAGATATGACGGTGTTCATGGTCTCATCCGCCGGGAAGACATGCCTCCGGCGGGCGAGGGCATCTAAACTGGAATAGTTCCAGAAAACGAATCTGACATCCGAGGAGTAACAATGACTGACCAACTCTCGCCCGTCGTCGACAAGGCGCTCCAGCAGGCCCTCGTCGATCTGACCGACCTGTCCCTGCTCGGCAAGCAGGCGCACTGGAATATCCAGGGATCCCGCTTCCGCGCGCTCCACCTCCAGCTCGACGAGATCGTCGAGGAGGTCCGCGTCGGCGCGGACGACGTCGCCGAGCGCCTCGCCGCCCTCGGCGGCACCCCTGACGGGCGCGCTGCCACCGTCGCCGCCCAGACCGGTCTCAAGCAGATCGAGGCCGGGGTGCTCAAGGTCGACGACGTCTACCCGCAGTTCGAGGAACTCCTCATGGGAGCTTCCGACCGGATCAAGGCGACCCTCGATGCAGTCGACGAAGTCGATCACCTGACCAACGACCTTCTCATCGGCATCGCCAGGGGGCTGGAGAAGCAGGCCTGGATGCTTCGCTCGGCCTCGCGCGCCTAAGAGCCCTTCTGCCGCGCCGGCCGGCGGGCATCCGGCTGGCCGAGCAGTGGTGTCACGCCGTTCTCCGCGGCGGGCGAACACGCGGCCGCTGCATCCGAGCATTCGAATACGCGAAGGGGCGGAACCGATGACAGTCGGTTCCGCCCCCTCCGCGGTAGGCCCGGTGGGACTCGAACCCACAACCTACGGATTAAAAGTCCGCGGCTCTACCATTGAGCTACAGGCCCACAATGAGTGTACAGCCTGTGAGCGTCTGCGTCGAAGCGGGGACTGCGATCTCGCAGTGGCGTTCGCAACCCATTCGGTGCTGCGGGCGATGCCGGCCTCGCGCGGATTGCAGTTGCGGTGGGCCGGAGCGCGGTTTCAGCATGGCGTGTGCCGGCTTCGCGTCAGGCCTGCTGCGGTGCGGTCATGTGTCGGCACCAGACAGACGATCCGCGCCTTCCGCGTCGCCTGTGCCTTCTCCCACCGTTGGTCGACGCAATCCGATTCCTTTGGCGGGCCATGTGAGCGACAATGGAGGGGAGCCAAAGGAGGTTGCCATGAACAGAAAGCCTCGCCGTCCGGCGCAATTGGACGACGCCCAGATAGAGGCCATCGAGGGGGAGGCGGACGTCGCCTACAATTCTGAGCTCGCCCATACGTCGGCTCAGGCGCTCCTTCCCATGGGAAGGCATTTTCGAGAGACCGACCGCGACGCGGTGGCGCGCGTTCAGGCGCTCGTCGATTCGGAGGGGGTCGATGTGGTCGCCGAATCGTGGGTGCGCTCGCCGGAGGACAGCCTGCCGGGAATCCTGTGGAGGGGCTACCTCCTGCGCGAATGGATCCGGAGGGAGCCGGACGACGTCGCACGCCGGTTCGAAGCCGTCGTCACGGCCCTGCGGGGGCGGGGAGATGCAGGCGAGGCGAACTCGATCCCCAAACCCGGTGCGATCCGGCAGGAATGGGATCTGGTCCTCGCCGGAGCGTACGAGGGCGACTTCGCCGCTCTTCTGGAGTCATCCGCGACTTTCGCTCGGCATCTGGGCGAGATCGAAGCCGTGTGGATCGAGGCCGATACCCATCCGCTGGCCACCGAAGTCACACGCCGTGATTCGGCTCTCCTGGCCACCGCCAGGGAGTTCTTCGTCGCAGCGACGCTGGTCGAGCAGGGACGCCTCGAATAGCCGGGCGGCCGGTCACAGGAATACGGCTTGGAGGATCCACGTCGCCAGGCCGGCGATGACCGCCGCCGCCGGAAGGGTGGAGACCCAGGCCGTCACGATGTTTCCCGCGATCCCCCAACGGACGGCCGAACGCCGCTTCGTCGCGCCCACGCCCATGATCGCGCAGGTGATCGTGTGGGTGGTCGAGATCGGCGCGTGCAGCCAGAACGCCGTCGTGTAGAGAACCCCTGCGCCCACGGACTCGGCGACGAATCCGCGAGCCGGGTCGAGGTCGATGATCTTCTGCCCCAGCGTCTTCATGATCCGCCATCCGCCCGTGTACGTGCCCGCCGAGATGGCCGCCGCGGCGCTCACCTGAACCCAGAGGGGGATGTGGGCGTCCGCCGCCGTATGGTATCCGCCCGCAGTCAGGGCCAGGACCATCACGCCCATGGTCTTCTGGGCGTCCTGGAGGCCGTGACCGAGGGCGATGGCCGATGCCGAGAACATCTGGGCCCGCCGGAACCTACGCATCGTCTTCCTATAGGCCGCCCGCGCGAGGACCTTGAGGAGGATCCGCATGAGGACGTAGGCGAGCACGAAGCCGATGAGCGGCGAAAAGATCATCGGAAGGACGACCTTGTCGAGGATGACCGGCCAGTGGACGGTGAAGGAGGCGGCGATGCCGGACCCCGCCAGGGCGCCGATCAGTGCGTGGGACGAAGACGAGGGAAGTCCGAACCACCACGTGATGAGATTCCACGCGATCGCGCCCAGAAGGGACCCGAAGACGATGACCAGGCCGCGCGTGCCCGAATCCGGTGATATGTCGACGATTCCGCCGCCGATGGTCTTGGCCACCTCGGTTCCCAGCAGCGCGCCGAGGAAGTTCATGATCGCGGCGATGACGAGGGCGATCCTCGGTGACAGCGCTCGTGTCGCGACCGATGTCGCTATGGCGTTCGCAGCGTCGTGAAAGCCATTCGTGAAGTCGAAGATGAGGGCGACGACGACGATTGTGGCGACCAGGAAGAAGGTCGTGTCCACTGTCATGACTCCTTGATGGCGATCGCCTCGACGGTCCCGAAGAGATGCTCGAATGCGTCGATCGCGCTCTCGAGGGTCTCGAGAACGGACTTGATCTTGAGGACTTCGAGGGCGTCCGTTCCACCGGCGAACAGCTCGGCTATCATCGACCGGTAGAGTTTGTCGCCTTGGTTCTCCAGCTCGTTGACCTGGATCCACGACTCGCGGACGGACTCGTTGTCGTTGATGCGGGCGAGGCGCCCCATCGTTTCGTTGGTCAGCTTGGCACAGGACTGCAGAATCTCGACCTGGGTCGCCACCCCGGCCGGAAGGGACTGCGGGCGGTAGAGGATGATGTTGTCGCCGGCCTCGTCGATGAGATCGACGCAGTCATCGAGAACCGAGGCGAGGGCGTAGAGATCCTCGCGATCGAAGGGGAGGACGAAGGACTGGTTGATCTTGTTGAGTACGACGTGACAGGCGTCGTCCGCATTCTGCTCGACTTTGTGCAGCTCCTCATTCAGATCGATCCTGCTCTTGTGGTCGGCGCCGACGATTTCGGCAAGGATCTTCGTTGACTGAAGAAGGAATTGGGATTGTGCTGTAAGCAAATCGAACAGCGAATCGGACTTCGAGAACTTAGGTGACACGAGATCTCCTGATCTGAACGGTTGCCTCCACGGCGAAGGCTGTCCACCCGCCAGAATAGGGCATTTTCAGGGAAAGTGCCCGCCATCTTCTCCGACGCGTCGGCGCGCTTCGACCTCATCGGCGTGAATCCGCGGAAAAATCGGGCGGTCGCAGGCTGCGGCCATGGAGTGCGGGGCGAGCGGGCGCCTGTTCGGGAAGGCCGCTCGTGTGGGTTCGGCGACCCGGATCGCGCTCGCGTTCCGGCCGGGCGCGACCGCCGATGGGCGTCGGAGGCGCGCGTGTGCGTCCGACTGCGCCGGGATACATGCCGGCGCGAACGCGAGGGAGACATGGCGTGAAGGGAAAATACGAGGAGGCCACATCGCGTGTGACCTCCCCATTGAAAGGGACACCGGACCTGAGAGCGCCAGTCGGCGCGAAGGCCGCTCGCAGCGGCAATAGTTGGAGCCCGGGGCTTTCGCGATCCGATGTCGTGCCTCAAGCATACGGCATGGACGCCAGCCGTGTCATGCCACTGCGGGCTCGGATTCTCGAGTGTCCTCTCCGCCCGTCGTCCGATTCGGTCCGTCGCCCGGTCGTACCCCGCTGCCCGGTCGCGAAAGCCGGGGTCGACTGGCCTGGAGGGACGGTCCGTCGCCCGGTTGTGCGGGGGCGCGAGGCGTTCAGGCCTCCGGGTCGAAGCGATAGCCGACGTTGCGGACGGTGGAGATGACCGCGTCGTATTCGGGGCCCAGTTTGGCCCGCAGGCGACGCACGTGGACGTCGACCGTCCGCGAGCCGCCGTAGTAGGCGTACCCCCAGACGTCTTCGAGAAGCGTCTCCCGGGAGAGCACCTGACCGGGGTGGTTCGCGAGGTAGCGGAGGAGCTCGAATTCCTTGTACGTCAGGTCGAGACGCCTCCCTCCGATCTCCGCCTTGAAGGAGATCGGATCGACGGTGAGCTCTCCCGCCTCGACGATCGCAGGAGGATCCTCCACGACGACGCTGGCTGTGGCATGCTCGCGCAGAATCCTCAACCGCGCCTGGATCTCGGCCGGCGGAGCGCTGGAGAGGACGGTGTCGGCGGCGCCCCACGAGGCCGCGACGACGGCGAAGCCGCCTTCCTCCAACACGAGCAGAATGGGCGGCGCGTCCATGGGATCGGTTGCGGCGCGGCAAAGCGTCCGCGCGGAGACGAGGTCCCGACGCCCGTCGAGGATGATGACCGGAGCGTCGAGGCTCGCGGCGAGCGCCGACGTGGTCAGGGGAGCGACGTGGACGTCGAGGGTCAGAAGCGAGAGCCCGGGCAGCACGGATCCCGGACCGCCGCCTTCGGCGGTCAGAAGCACAGCGTCCACGGCCCTCTCCCCTTCATCTCTCCTTTCAGCGACCATTTTAAGCGGTGGCTGCGCGAAGGCGACAGGCGTCGCGCTCGGACGTCGGAGTGCACGCCGGGGATGTGATCCGCCGGGCCGGCGTCGGCGCGCGGACCGGAGGGCGGGACGAGGTGAGGAGTGGAATGCGGACATGCGAGAATGACCGCATGAGCGACTCACCCAAGTCCACCGGTGCCCCCGAATCCCGCGGGAACGTTGTAGACGACGCAGCCGCGATGCCCGCGGGCGCGAGCCCGGACAGAGGGACGGGCCCGTCGGGCGCGGACGCTCCCGGTGCCGAGCCCTTGCATGGCGGCGCCGAGCGGGCGGGTCCGCCTTCCGCGGACGCTCCGGCGGACGGAAGGGGCGGTGACGTGCCGTCAGCCGGCCGGGTCGTTGGCCCCGCGGACGCCCGGCGGGGTGCCCGCGCCTCCGGGTCGGCGAACCGGGGTCGTTCCTCGCGGGTCGACGACTGGTGCGGCCTCCTGTCCGCGTCGGTCGGCGCGGTGCTTCTGGCCGTGGCCGGATGGCTGGAATACGCCGGCGACGCCCACAGACGCGACAGATGCCCGAACCCATGCGCGGGCGTTCCCTCGGGCCGGCCGTGCAGGGCCCTTCGGGACGTGTGCCCGGACCGCGGCGACGAGTCACTCCTTCCCTGGCTGGTGACGGTCCTCTTCGTCGTCGGACTGCTCGTCGCGTTCGTCCCCGGGTGGGTGCGCGCGATGCGCCTGCCCCATCCGCGGGTCGCCGGCGTCATCATGGGCGTCGTCTCCGCGCTCGCGGTCGGAGCGACCTGGCTGGGCGGGCTGCAGCTCGTCTACGTCGCCGCCTTCGCGGTCTTCGCGGTGTTCATCGGGGAGATGGTGCGCAAGGACCGGAGCGGGAATCGCCTGGAGCAGATCGCTGGAACGTATGTGGGGTGCCTGATAGCCGTGTCGGGCGCCTTCTGGGTGGTCCTCGTCGACAGACTCCACGGAGGGCTGGCACCGGTCGTCGCGGTCTGCATTCTGTCCGGTTCCCTGGGCAGGTACGCCACGGGGGCGCACTTCGAACGCGAGCGCCGCAGCGGATGGCTCATCGCCTGGCTGACCTTCTACGCCTACATCGGCGGACTCGTGCTGGTATTCGTCATCGGCCCGCCCTATCTGCTCAAGGCGTTCGTCTGGGTCTTCGGCGTCGCGCTCATGTACGGCGTCGTGGCCGGTCTGACCGATCTGGCGGCCAGGAGCCTGAAGGGGTGCAGGGTCGCGATCAGCCTCGCCGTCGTCCCGCATTGTGCCCTCGGCGTGATCTCCTATGCCGCGGCGCTGTTCCTGTCGTAGCCTGAGGCCATGGTTTTTGAGATTCCCGAGGGCCTTGCGCCCGAGGCGTATCCGATGGCCTGGCTCGTCGGGTCGTGGCGGGGTGCGGGGATCCTCGAGTACGAGGACGTCGAAGCCGCTGCCTACCTCCACGAGGTGACCGTCGGCAATGACGACGGCGGCCCCTATCTCGCCCTCTCCTCCCGTACGTGGCTCGCCTCGGAGGGGCCGGGCGCCGTCGACAGAGAGGAGCGCGGGGACGTCGCGTACTCCCGCTTGACCAAGGACCGGCTGTGGTCGAGCCTGACGGGATACGTCCGCGCGGCTCCCGGCGTGGACCGGCGCGAGGGCGCGACGATCCTCGAAGCCGTCACCGCCAACCCGTCCGGGCACTGCATGACGTGGGGCGGGGTCATCAAGGGTCCGCAAGTGCAGATGACGGCCGACGCCATCGCCTCCACGCCGACGGCGGCAGCCTTCGAAGGCGCCCGGATCATGGCCGGGCTGGTCGCCTCGGATCTGTTCGTCGCCTACGACATAGCGGCGTTCGGGCACGAGCTCCGCAGCTACATGGCCGGGCGCCTGACCCGTGTGGGACGCGAATGACGCTGGATCTGGACGGTGCGGTGCCGGCGGGCGTCCCCGACGCCAAGACGATGCTCGCTTCGGGGCCGACGGACGCCTGCGGGCCGGCCCTGCACTACGGCGACCCGTCCGCCGAGTACCGGGCGCTCGACGGCGGCCGGGCTTTCGTGGACCTCTCCGACTGGGACGTCGTGCGCGTCTCGGGGCCGGACCGGCTGGGATGGCTCAACTCCCTGACGAGCCAGCGCATGATCGGGCTCCGAGCCGGCGATTCGACGGAGACCCTGCTCCTCGGCCCGTCCGGGCACGTCGAGAACGCCGCCTTCGCGGTCGAGGACGGCGAGGCGACCTGGCTTGTCACCGATCCCGGCCACGGAGCCGGGTGGGTCGACTTCCTCGATTCGATGCGCTTCACGATGCGCGTCGAAGTCGCGATCCGCGAGGACCTCGCCGCGATCGGAGGTCTCGGCCGACATGCGGCCGATGGCCTTGTCCGGAGTGCGATCGATCGTGGCGCGCAGCCGAGCGATGCGTGGCGGGAGATCGCCTACGCCGAAACCGTCCCCCTCATATGGACCGATCCATGGCCGGGTCCGGCCGCGGGCGGTGCGACTTACACGCCGCCCGGATCGGCCCACCCGGCTGAGGGGTGGGGAAGGTTCGTCGTCCTCGTCGAGCGGAGGGACCTGAACGAGGCGGTCGCGCAGCTCGCCGACGCCGGCTACACGCCCGCCGGCGCGCTCGCATGGGAGGCTGCGCGGCTTGCGGCTTGGCGCCCGCAGGCCAAGGACATCGAGGCGAAGTCCCTGCCGCACGAATTCGACTGGCTGCGCACGGCCGTGCACCTGGACAAAGGCTGCTATCGAGGGCAGGAGACGGTTGCCAAACTCGTCAACCTCGGACGTCCGCCGAGGCGCTTGGTCGAACTGTACCTGGAGGGCTCGCTCGACGCACTGCCGGCGCCGGGCACCGCGGTCGAGGTCGGCGGACGGGTCGCGGGAACGGTCCTGGCCTCCGTGCGGCACCCCGAGGACGGGCCGATCGCCCTCGCCCTGGTCAGGCGGGCCGTCGCCGTAGACGCCGTCGTCGACGTCGGAGGCTTCACCGCCGGGCAGGAAGCGATCGTCGATCCCGGTGGGAAGTCGAGCGCGTCCCCCGCCGAACGGCCTGGCGCGGAGTTCCGCGGCTCGCGCCGGCTGCCGGGTGGTGGATCGCGTGCGGGTGGTGGATCGCGTGCAGGTGGCGTTTCCGGCGCTGCCGGCGGAGCTGACCGTCCCAACGCCGCTCGGCGAGTCGGTTCGCTGGACGGCGAGACTTCTTACGACGGAGCCGAGGCATCGCCGCGCCATGGCGGAACTGAGGCGTCGCCGGACTATGACGGAGGGAAATGAGAAGATGAAGACGATCGACGCAGCGTCGGACACGTATGCTTTCAGCTCCTACCTGTCGTTCGGGGTGTGGATCGCGCTCTCGGGTCTCGTCCTGTTCGCGTTGATCGCCTGCCTCCTGCGCCCGTCGGGCGATTTCGGATTGGCTCGCAGGCCTAAGGGCTTCTGGATGGGCGCCTTGGGCGCGGGAGCGCTCGTCATGGTGTGGCCGTACATCATGCCCGTCGTCCTGCCCTTTTCCTCATGGTTGCGGCTGGCGGCCGTGATCGCCTCGGTGTTCTACCTCGGCCCCGAACAGCAGCGGATGGGCTCGAGGGGCACATGGCGTCGAAGGCGTCGAGGCGGCGGCTCCGGTCGCGGCGGCTGGTAGCCTGCAGGGCCGTTCGCCTAGTAGTCCGCTAATGGCCTGTAGCGGACTGTCACGGATGTCCGCTTAGCGGCCTATTGCGTATTGTCCACGCGTAGCCAGCATCGGGTATCTGAAGCCGTCACGACTCCGGCCGGGGATCGGGCTCCGGCCGGGGCGATTGGATTCCGAACCGAGCGATCGGGCTTCGGACGGGTTCCCTGCGATCCGGGGGGCTATGGATCCGGTCGGTTTTGCGGCTCCGGTTAGGCTCTCGGTTTGTCCCAAGCGATCGTGTATCGGTAGTAGAAACGGCGTCGGATCCGGCAGCCGGGCAGAAGGCGCGCCACGGCGGCGCGGATTTCGCGGAGGGATTCGCGGGGATGCGACGTGGGCACTCCGATGTCGCGGGATTCCCGATGTATGGCGCTGGCGAGCCTGACTGGCACGAGCAGAGCCGCGGAGACGATCCAGTCCACCGCCGACGCGTTCGCCGCCAGCCCGACGATGCGAAGCCGGCCGCCGGGAGCCAGAAGCTCGCGCATGCGGAGAAGGGCCGGCTCCAGCGGCATGTGGTGCAGGGCGGCCACGCAGGTGATGAGATCGAAGCTCTGACCGTCGAGTTCGGGTCCGGTCAGGGCGTCCCCGTGGAGGATCGTCGCCTTCGGTCCGCCGGCGGTGCGCCGATCCGTCTGGACGGGATCGAGCGGAGAAGAGGCGTCGGCGGGATCCGCGGGAGTGCCGGAGAACGGATCGGAAATGGACATGGGGCCCGGCGGGGTGCTGCACGCGGGGCCGGGAGCGCCGAGGCGGCAGGGGAGTCCGAGGCGACGGCTGGCCTGGACGACCGCCGCGGCATCGGCGTCGATTCCGGTCACCGTTGCCCCCGTGGCCAGCAGGCGCTCGACGAGCAGCCCGTCGCCGCAGCCGATGTCGAGGACGGTGACGGGGCCCCGATGTGAGGCGGCATCGTTGACCCCGTTCGGATCGAGGGCGTCCCCAGCGGCCGGTGCGGGCCTCCTGACGGGAACCGCGTTGACGAGCTCTCTGTGATAAGCCGTGTTGTGATTCCAATAGGACGTCATAGACTGTCAGCCTAGGCTGGCACAGACGCGGAAGCGATCTGTCGCTCTCGTCGGCCGGGTTTCCTGGCCGGCTCAGCGTTTCGCCGCTCGCCTTGTCGCCGACTTCGCGCTTGATGTCCAGGCGAATTGCGAGGGATCTGCCTCCAAGCCCGCCCGAAACTCGTTTCGTTTGAATGAGCGGCGCACGGACCGAGAGGAGGCGAGTGGACTGCGGACCATGTGGACTGCGGAGTTGGCGGCCGTCGGCCGAGGAATAGAGTGTTGTCGGCCAAAGGACGAGGAAGGGGAGAGGAGCGGCATGCGGACGGTCATTCAGAGGGTTCGACGCGCCGAGGTGCGAGTGGACGGCGCCGTCGTCGGGGCGGTCGACGCCGGACTGTGCGTGCTCGTCGGAGTGACGCACGGAGATGGGCGGGCGCAGATCGAGAAGACCGCTCGCAAAATCGCCCAGCTGCGGATTTTGCGTTCGTCCGACGGCGGTGACGACGAACGCCGCTCGGCCGAGGAAGCGGGGGCAGCCGTGCTCCTCGTCTCCCAGTTCACGCTATACGCCGACGTCCGCAAAGGGAGGCGGCCGGGTTGGTCGCACGCCGCCCCAGGCGATGTCGCTGAGCCGATCGTCGAAGAAGTGGCGCGCGAGCTGCGCGATGTCTACGGACTGCACGTCGAGACAGGAAGATTCGGGGCGATGATGGACGTCGAACTCGTCAACGACGGACCGTTCACGATCCTCGTTGAAGCGTGAGAGCGAGGAGGAGATTGAATCACCCCTCAACCTCACGTTACTCTTAAATCACGTGCCGTCCTCAAATCTCACGTTATATCTAAATCTTATTTTTCTAAATATTGCTTCGTGTTTAAAACCTACACGTCTGCATGATACCCTATGCTTCCAATGTCCACACTGATCAAAACGGTGGAGCTGCGGGGAGTGGAGGGGGCTTATCGCCGCCTTCTGAGGCCTAGACCGTCGAGTTGTGGCTGTGGACGCGAAGCCGAGACTGCGAGAAGGGGCGGACTGAGGCATTTGAAGGGGATGGTTGGGAGCGCAGTCCGATGGCCGGGACCCAGTCGAACTGGGACGCAGTCGAAGGGGTAGCTGCCTTGATCTTCGACGGTGCTTCACCGACCTTAAACGGTGGAGTATCGGTTGTGACGGTATCTCTCCGGTGAAACCTCTGTTCCTGTTGTTCCTATTCCGCTGAAACTTCGCCAAATTGAGATTTCACCGGTCGATTCACAGGTGAAATCTGCCCTCTACCTGGGTTTCACCGAGTAGACGGGTAAATAGGGGTTTGCCAAGGAGGTCAAGGGGGCCAGGCATAAGTGGTTCGACGAAGAGGCACGATGGAGACGAAGGACCCGGGAGACGAGAAGATCAAGAGTCAGAAGAACCGGCAAGCGGGGGAACCAGCCGGAGGATCTGACGGTCGGGGCCGGAGGGGAGGGGTCGGGGTGGGGAACCGCCTGACTCACGCCCCTGGCGAACAGGTGGATCCCGCCGGGGAAATCGTCGTTAGAGTGGGGTCAAACCGCCGCGGTGCGGGCACTCGTCGGCCCGCCGCGCGGACGGCCCTTTCGCGAGGGAGCCGGGAGCGTGAACGCGACCGGGCGCCGGAAGTCCGACCGGGCGCCGGGGCAGGTCCGCTTTCTCCCGCTCTCCGTCAAGAGGCGTCCGGCCACGAACGGGTCTCCGGTACGGAGATCTCCGGTGTGGAACCGGTTCGCGAAGGGATCGCCCGCACCGGGTGCTCGTTGACAGCGAGTGCACCGCTGAGGAGTCACGCATCTGCGGCGCCGCAAATCTCTCAAGGAGTACCAATGTTCGAACGGTTCACCGACCGTGCTCGCCGGGTGATCGTGCTTGCGCAGGATGAGGCGCGCAATCTCAAGCACAACTACCTCGGCACAGAACACATTCTTCTCGGCCTCATCCGCGAGGGCGAAGGTGTTGCCGCCAAGGCGCTGGAGGCTCTGGACATCACCCTTGACGAGGTGCGTGCTCAGGTCATCGAGATCATCGGCGAGGGGCAGGAGCCCCCGTCGGGCCACATCCCCTTCACGCCGCGCGCCAAGAAGGTCATCGAATACGCTATGCGCGAAGGCCTCCAGCTCGGCCACTCCTACATCGGAACCGAACACCTCCTGCTCGGCTTGACGCGTGAGCCCGACGGCGTCGCCGCGCAGGTTCTGACCAAACTCGGCGCGGACATGCCGCGCGTGCGCTCGCAGGTCAACCAGCTCATCTCGGGCTTCCAGGGCAAGGAGCCCGTCGGCGTCGGCGGAGGCGCCCGGGAAGGGCAGAAGGCCGGGTCGACCATCCTCGACCAGTTCGGCCGCAATCTGACGCAGTCGGCGCGCGACCACAAGCTCGATCCCGTCATCGGGCGCCACCTGGAGACCGAACGGGTCATGCAGGTCCTGTCGCGCCGCACCAAGAACAACCCCGTGCTGATCGGCGAGCCGGGCGTCGGCAAGACGGCCGTCGTCGAAGGCCTCGCACAGGCCATCGCCGCGGGCGACGTGCCCGAGACCCTTAAGGACAAGCAGCTCTACGCCCTCGACATGGGCTCGCTCGTGGCGGGCTCGCGCTACCGCGGCGACTTCGAGGAGCGCATGAAGAAGATCCTCAAGGAAATCAACACGCGCGGCGACATCGTCCTGTTCATCGACGAGATCCACTCGCTCGTCGGCGCGGGCGCCGCCGAGGGCGCCCTCGACGCGGCGTCGCTGCTCAAGCCCATGATGGCCCGCGGCGAACTCCAGGTCATCGGCGCCACGACCCTCGACGAATACCGCAAGCACATCGAGAAGGACGCCGCCCTGGAACGCCGGTTCCAGCCCATCCAGGTGGACCAGCCGACCACCGCCCAGACCATCGAGATCCTCAAGGGCTTGCGCGACCGCTATGAGTCCTTCCATCGCGTGACGATCACCGACGACGCGCTGGAGGCCGCGGCCACCCTCGCCGACCGCTACATCAACGACCGCTTCCTGCCGGACAAGGCCATCGACTTGATCGACGAGGCCGGTGCGCGCCTGGCCATCCGCAAGATGACCGCCCCGCCCGAGCTGCGCGAGCTCGACGAGAAGATCGCCGTGGTGCGGCGCGACAAGGAGGCCTCCATCGACGGCCAGGACTTCGAGAAGGCCGCCGCCCTCCGCGACGAGGAGCAGCGGTTGGGCGCCATGCGCGCCGAGCGCGAGCAGGCGTGGAAGGACGGCGACATGGACGTGGTCTCCGTCGTCGACGAGGACCTGATCACCGAAGTGCTCTCCATGGCCACCGGCATCCCGGTCTTCAAGCTGACCGAGGCGGAGTCCGCCAAGCTCCTGCGCATGGAGGAGGAGCTGCACAAGCGGGTCATCGGCCAGGACGAGGCCGTCGTCGCCCTCTCCCAGGCGATCCGCCGCACCCGTGCCGGCCTGAAGGACCCGAACCGCCCCGGCGGCTCGTTCATCTTCGCCGGGCCCACCGGCGTCGGCAAGACGGAGCTGGCCAAGGCCCTGGCGGAGTTCCTCTTCGGCGACGAGTCGGCGCTCATCACCCTGGACATGTCCGAGTACTCGGAGAAGCACGCGGTCTCGCGCCTCTTCGGCGCGCCTCCCGGATACGTCGGCTACGACGAGGGCGGCCAGCTGACCGAGAAGGTCCGCCGCAAGCCCTTCTCCGTGGTGCTCTTCGACGAGGTCGAGAAGGCCCATCCCGATCTGTTCAACTCCCTGCTCCAGATCCTGGAAGAGGGGCGGCTGACGGATTCGCAGGGCCGGATGGTCGACTTCAAGAACACGATCATCATCATGACCACCAACCTCGGCACGAAGGACATCGCCAAGGGCGTGACCACCGGATTCCAGTTCGACGGCGACACGTCCTCGACCTACGAGCGGATGAAGAGCCGCGTGGGCGAGGCCCTCAAAGAGCACTTCCGCCCCGAGTTCCTCAACCGCGTGGACGACATGATCGTCTTCCCGCAGCTGCAGCGCGAGGAGATCCTGAAGATCGTCGACCTCATGATCGGCAAGCTCGACAAGCGCCTGGCCAAGCAGGAGATGCGCCTCGTGCTCACGCGGCGGGCCAAGGAGCTGCTCGCCGACCGCGGCTACGACCCGGTCCTCGGCGCTCGTCCGCTGCGCCGGGCGATCCAGCGCGACATCGAGGACGTCCTGTCCGAGAAGCTGCTCTTCGGCGACTTCGCCAAGGGGCAGACGATCGTGGTCGACGTCGACGAGGAGAACATCCCGGTGACCTTCACCTTCACCGGGCAGGACCCCGACGCGCCGCTTCCCGACGACGTGGTCGCCATCGCCGAACCCGAGAACATGGACGGCCTGACCGCGGGAGTCGACCACCGGCGGCAGGACGCCGGAACGCAGCCGAGCGGCCTGTCCGCCGCCAACTGAGGCTCCGACGGCCGCCGCCGGCGCTCCGGTTCGGCCGACCCGGAAGCCAGTTCGACCCCTTGGCGTGGCCCCATCCGTGGGGCCACGCTTCGTCGTCTTATGGGCGCCCGGTTCTATGGGTGGCTTCCCGCCCGTTTGCCCCTTCTACCTGCCCTCCTCGCCGAGCCGGTTGTCGAAGGCGAGGACGCCTCCGGCCGTGCGCATGTCGGTCACGAGATGTGAGACGAGGCCGCCGCGCAGCGCCCCGGTGATGGCCGGAACCTTCTGCGCTCCCCACGCCACCGCCACGACGAGGGACGATTCGCGCAGCCGGTTGAAGGGAACGCCGAGGATGCGACGGCACAGCTCGCCGTCGATGTGCCGGCCGTCGACGTCGATGTGATGCCCGCCGATGTGCCCGACCGCGCCCATCTTGCGCAGTTCGCCGATCTCCTCCGGGCTGAGCCACAGGTCGAAGATGGCTCCCGAGCCGGCCTTCGTCGTCGCCCCGATGCCGGTCAGGAGGATGTCGGCGTGTGACGCCATCGAGATCGTCAGGCCGATCGAGCTTTCCCGCCGCAGAATCGCAGCGGTCCGCGAATTGTCCAGATACAGCGGTGCGGGCAGGATGCGGTAGTTCGCACCGAGGACGGACGCCATCCTCTGGCACAGCTCGGGGGAGTCGACCATGTGGTTCTCGTGGGCGATGGTCCCGATCGCCTGGACCACGGTGACCTCCGAGTAGCGCGTCGACGGCAGGGCGGCGACCACCTGGGACACGGCCCGGCCGTTCGTCACCCCGATGACGGAATCCGGCCGGATCATCGACAGGACGGTCTCGGCCGCCAGGGCCGCCACGGGAGCCGTCGACTCGGCGTCGTTGTCGTCGATGTGGGTGGCGACGCGCGCGCTCGCCAGCTCGAAGCGCTCGGTGAGGGCTGCCTCCAGCTCCAGCGCGCGCTCGAGGGGATGGTGGACGTTGACGCTGACCACTCCGCGCCGTCGCGCCTCGGCGAGCAGACGCGAGATCTGCGGCCGAGAGTAGCCGAGCTCGACGGCGATGTCCGCCTGGGACTCGCCCTCGATCCAGTAGAGCGTTGCGACCCTCAGAAGCAGCTGAAGGCGCTCCCGATCCCGCTCAATGGAAAACAATGCACACATGTGCGTGACTCCTTAGGTGCATATTCTAAAACTTTAGGTTAAAGGCCTTATTTGTCAATATCTTCGGGGTGCTGAAGTACGTATGTGCATTTCCTGCCTTGGGCGACGGGGGATGTCGTAGCAGGATCGGGGGTGTCGCCAACCGGCAACGTCGGCGGATGAACGGCACCGGCGGTGCGCCGGCCGCTCGGCCGGCCCACCGCCATCGCTCGGTCGGCGCTGGTCCGCCGTCCAGGCGGACCGGACGCCTCTGGTCCCGCACCGGACGGACGAGGCGGAGCCGGCGTGCAGCGCGCTGGGGCGGCCGCCGCGGAAGGCGGCGCGCACCGCAAACGCAGGCGGCGCATAACAACCAGGCGAAGAAGCAAGGAAAGGAAGAACCGATGGCGATCGTACGAACCATCGACGGGGACGTCGCGCCCGAGACACTCGGAGTCGTCAACGCCCACGACCACCTCATCCGCGTCGGCGCGGGAGAGGTCTACATCGATCCCGACCATCTCCTCGACGACGTCGACAAGGCGGTCGAGGAGGCGACGTATTTCGTCGAGGCCTCGAAGAAGTGGGCGAGCGGCGGAACCATCGTCGACATGTGCCCCGCCTCCTCGGGGCGCGACGTCCTCAAGCTGCGTGAAGTCGCCGGCCGCGTGCCCGGCCTGCAAGTCGTCCAGACGACGGGCTTCCACCAGCAGAAGGTCTACCTGGAATGGCGGCAGAGCTGGGTCAACCAGTACACGGTCGCCCAGATCGCGGACCTGCTCATAGCCGACATCACCGAAGGCGTCGACCGCTTCGACTACATGGGCCCCATCGTCGAGCGCACGGACGTCAGGGCCGGCGTCATCAAGTGGGCCACCGCCTACGGCAGGATCACCCCGTGGGAGGTCAAGACGGGCAAGGCGGTGGCCATCGCCGCGAAGGAGACCGGCTGCCCAGTCAACACCCACGTGACCGCCGGGACGTGCGGCCCCGAGCAGGCTCGCTTCCTGGTCGATCAGGGCGTGGACCCCGCCAAGGTCGCCATCGGCCACATCCAGCGCAACTGGGACCCCTGGGTGCAGGAGCAGATCGTGAAGCTCGGATGCTACGTCGAACTCGACGGCACCAACCGCATCAAGTACGTGCCCGACCACGCACGCGTCAACCTCCTGCGAGTCCTCGGCGAGAAGGGCTACGGCAAGCAGATCCTTCTGGGCACCGACTCCGGCAAATCCTCCTACCAGAAGGCCTACGGGTCCGTGACCGGCATCGACTTCGATCCGGCCGTCTTCGCCCCGCGCCTCATCGACGACGAGGGCTTCGACCGCGCCTACGTCCAGGACCTCCTGGTGGGCAACGCGGCGGCCTTCTTCGCCTGGGACCCCGTGAAGGCCTGAGATGACCGAGAGATCCAGGCTGACCGACAGGCCCAGGCTGCAGATCGCGCTGGACGCCTTCGACCTTCCCAGCGCGCTCGGCCCCCTCCAGAAGGCCTCGGCGAACGTCGACGTCATCGAATGCGGCACCATCCTGATCCTGTGCGAGGGCTATCGCGCGGTTCGGGTCGTCCGTGCACTCTACCCCGACAAGCCCGTCCTCGCAGACGTCCGCATCGCCGAGGCCGGGTCGAAGATCGCCCGTCTGGCGTTCGAGGCGGGAGCCGACCTCGTCTCGTGCGTGGCCGGGGCATCCCTGACCACCATCCGGCAGGTGTGCAAGGTCGCCGAGGAGTTCGGCGGCGAGGTCCAGGTCGAGCTGGCCGACGAATGGTACGACCCCGAACGGGCCAGGCGTTGGCGCGAGATCGGCGTACAGCACGTCATCGTCAAGCGATCGCGCGATCGCGAGGCCGCCGGCGACCTGTCGTGGAAGCCCGAGGACCTGGCGAGGATCGACGAGCTGGCCGCCATCGGGTTCACGGTCACCGTCACGGGCGGAGTCTCGGCGCAGGACCTCCCGGCGTTCGCGGGCAAGCCGGTGGGCATCGTCATCGCCGGCCGCGCCATCGTCGAGGCGGAGGATCCGGCGGCGGCCGCCGCCGAACTCCAGGAGACGATCGCGGAGGTCTGGCCGTGAGCGGGCGAGACGCCTCGGCCGTCCGAGACTCGGCCGAGCGGCCGGCCGCGGCCCGTGCGGGAGACGGCCGGGATACGCGGGACTGCGCGGGGACGATCACGCTGGGCATCTACGAGAAGGCCCTGCGGGGCAACGAGCTGGCCACCCGCGCCGACTGGGAGGCCTTCCTCGCCCAGGTCCCCGAGGCCGGGTTCTCCTTCGTCGACATGTCCGTGGACGAGAGCCCCCGGCGGGAGGCCCGCCTGGACTGGGACCGCGCCCGCCGCGGCGTCGTCAGACGCGCCGTGGAGACGGTCGGGACGGCCATCGGCGGACTGTGCCTGTCCGTGCATCGCAAGATCGGCCCCGGCAGCGCGGACCCGGGCGTGCGCGAGCGGGCCCGGGACGCGATGACCCGGGGGATCCGCCTGTGCCACGACCTGGGCATCCCCGTGCTCCAAGTCGCCGGATACTACTGCTACTACGAGGAGCCCAACCCCGACGCCGCCCGGCACTACCGGGAGATGCTGGTCGAGGCCGCGGCCCAGGCCGCGACGTACGGAGTCATGCTCGGCATCGAGAACGTCGACGGCAGGGACGTCACGTCCATCACCCGGGCTATGGAGGTGGTCGACGCGATCGACTCGCCGTGGCTCCAGGTCTACCCCGACATCGGCAACATCGCCGAGCAGGGCCTGGATCCGGCCGCCGAGCTGGCCGCCGGCGAGGGTCACATGGTCGCCATGCACGCCAAGGACGTCCGGCGGGGCGAACCGCGTCGGGTTCCGATGGGCGAGGGCGTCGTCGACTGGGACGGCTCCTTCGCTCTGCTGGCCCGCCAGCGCTGGTCCGGCCGGCTCATGATCGAGATGTGGAACGACGACGCCCCCGACTCGCTCGAACGCTGCCAGGCCGCCCGCCGCTTCATCGAGGACAAGGCCCTCGGCGCCGGATTCCACATCGCCTGACCCGATTCCACCACCACTCGAGGAAACGAGAACCGCATGCTAGAAGCACTCAAAGAAGAGGTCTGCGAAGGCAACCTCGAACTTCCCCGCCACGGTCTGGTCACGTGGACCAGCGGGAACCTCTCCGCGCGGGATCCGCAGACCGGCCTGGTCGTCATCAAACCCTCCGGCCTGCGCTACGAGCGGATGACGCCCGAGGACATGGTCGTCGTCGACCTCGACGGGAAGATCGTCGAGGGGAAGAGAGGGCCTTCCTCGGACACCGCCTCGCACCTGTACGTCTACCGGCGCCGCGAGGACGTGGGAAGCGTCGTCCACACCCACTCCACCTACGCCACGGCGTGGGCCGCCACGGGCCGGGCGATCCCCTGCTGCCTGACCGCCATGGCCGACGAATTCGGCGGCCCCGTGCCGTGCGGAGGCTACGCCGCCATCGGAACGGAGGAGATCGGCGTGCAGATCGTCGAGAACATCGGGCACAGCCCGGCGATCCTCCTGGCCAAGCACGGCGTCTTCACCATCGGCCCGACCATCGAGAAGGCCGTCCAGGCGGCCGTCATGGTCGAAGACGTCGCCCGAACCGTCGCGATAGCCAAGGGGATCGGCGAAGTCGCCGAGCTGCCCGCGGCGGACATCGAGGCGAACTACGACCGCTACACGCACCGCTATGGGACAGCCGCAGCATCCCGAGGAGTCAGCCATGCCTAGATTCGACATCTCCACCATCGGAGAGGGACAGATCCGCCTGACATGCCACAAGGGGGACAGACTGGTCACGGCCCGCGAACTGCGCATGACGGCCGCCTGCTCGGAGGCCAACGTCGCCGGGCTGCTCTCCCAGCTGGGGCGGAGCGCCTCGTGGGCGTCGGTCATGCCCAGGGGCGAGCTCGGCGAGCGCGTGCTCGACGAGTTCCGCTCCGTGGGAGTGCACCTGGGTAACATCGTGCGCACCGAGAGAGGCCGCGTCGCGCTCTACTTCATGGAGCCCGGCGAGTACCCCATGCCCGCCAAGGTCATCTACGACCGCCTGTACACCCCGTTCCGCGACGCCGGAATCGAGGACTTCGACTGGGAGTCCATGCTGGACGCCAGGCTCGTCTTCGTCACCGGGATCACCGCGGCCCTCACGGAGAACACGGCCAGGGTGGTCGGATACTTCGTCGACCAGGCCGCAGAGCGGGGCATCGACGTCGCTCTCGACGTCAACTACCGTTCGCTGCTGTGGGACGCCGACTCGGCGCGCAGGGTGCTCGAGCCCATCGCCCGCAAGTCGAGCATCGTCTTCTGTTCGCGCTCCGACGGGACGAGGGTCTTCGGAATCCCGGGCGACGGGATGACGGTGTGCCGCACCCTCCGAGAGGCCTTCGACGTTCCGGTCGTCGTCTCCACCGACCAGATCAACGGCGTCTACCTGTCCACCGCCGAGAAGGACCGCCGGTTCGAGGTCGTGCAGGTGCCCGTCGTCGACAGGCCCGGCGCCGGCGACTCCTTCGTCGCCGGAACGCTCCACGGCTTTCTCGACGGCGACGTCGAGGCCGGGATCGGCTACGGCCTGCGGACATCCTCCTACGCCCTCACGCATTACGGCGACCTGACCCACGTGGCTCCGCACGAGCTCGACCTCCCCACGACCACGGACATCCTCCGTTGAATCGGCCGCCCGGGCCGGTCCACCGACGGGCCGGCCCGGGCCGCGGAGGACGGTCCCATCCGTCGACGGCCGGCCAGGCCCGCCGCCTCGACACCTCCCACTTCTACTCACGATTGGTCAAAGAATAGATGAGCGCAGCACCGCAGGGGCGCACGGCCCCGGAACAAATCGACAACCATCGCCTGACGGGCCATCAGAAATCCCTCATAGGGATGGCAATCGTGGGAAACGTGTCGGAGTTCTTCGACATGTTCCTCATCGGATTCATCGTCAACCTCCTGATCGAGACCCCCGGATGGGACCTGACCGGCTTCCAATCGGGCGTCATCCTGGCAGGCGCAGGCCTCGGCACGGTCATAGGCTCCATCCTGTGGGGCCGCCTGGCGGACGTCTTCGGACGCAAGCACGCCTTCGTCGCCTGCATCATCGTCCTCGTGGTCTTCACCGCGGGCTCGGCATTCACCCCCGTCAACGGCTGGGTCCTCCTGGCCGTCCTGCGCACCGGCGTCGGCATCGGCGTCGGCGGCCTGAACATCACCTCCGTGCCCTTCGTGCAGGAGTTCGTTCCCGCCAAGCAGCGCGGCCTGCTGGCGGGGCTGACCTCCGTGTTCATCCCCGCGGGCATCTTCCTCGGCGGCCTGGTCACCAAGTACCTCGGAGGCCCGCTGGGCTGGCGCGGCCTCATCGCCGTCGGGTGCATTCCGATCGTCCTCCTGGCCTGGGCCCGGTTCATCCCGGAGTCCCCTCGCTTCCTCCAGTCCAAGGGGCGGGAGGAGGAGGCCAAGCGGGCCTACGCGTGGGCGATGGAGATCCCCGTCGAGCAGGTCGCCGCACTTCCGGCCCTGCCCGCGGCCAGCTCAGCCTCCTATTCGGTGATCTTCCGGAAGTATCCCCGCCAGCTGCTCGTCGTGGCCCTCGGCTCCTTCGCCTTCATCCTGGGGTCCTTCACAGTCCAGTCCTGGGGGCAGACCCTGCTGGGCCAGTCCTTCAAGTTCAGCGCCGGCTCGGTCTCCACGCTCTTCATGCTCGTCTCCCTGGGAGACCTGCTCGGGCGGCTCGGATCGGCGTGGATATCCGACCGCATCGGGCGGCGCTGGACCATGTTCGGCTGCGGAGTCATCGGGGGTCTCGGCGCTCTCGTCGCCGCCTTCTCGACCCAGATGGTCGACGGCGACGACGTCGGCGCCGCCGGTTACGTCTTCTTCGCGGGGATCTTCGTCATCATGACGTTCGGCGACGGCGCCTTCGGAATCCTCAACGCCTTCGGCGGCGAGCAGTTCCCGACCGAGGCCCGTTCCACCGGCCTCGGGCTCGGATACGGCATCGGAGCCGTCGCGAAGGTCGCCGGCCCCTACCTGCTCGGCCTGCTCGTCGGCAGCGACAAGCTCTCGCCCGAGGTCGTCTTCATCCCCTTCCTCATCTTCGCGGGCCTGCTCTTCCTCGGCGGGGTCGTCTACCTCTTCGCCGAGGAGACGAAGGGCAGGGCGTTGGAGGAGATCTAGCCGGCCCGCCGGTTCCGCGCCCGTTCCTGCGCCTCCGGCCCGCGGTGTGCGGCCGCAAGCGGCCGCACACCGCCCCGCGCCATAGAACCCACACGGCCCTCGTCCGCGCGGAAGCGGGGCGCCTCGAAATTCAACGCATTCGAAGTGCGGGGCACCGTCCTCGTCTGCGCGCAGGCGGGGACGGGCTAAAGTGGGGTCGGGCGAGTGGACAGCCGGCGCTGTCCTCGCCGGCCTCGGTTCCAGTCTCATGGCCGCGGCAGGCGCCGGTGCTCGGCTGGAGTGGAACTCCTCGTATGATCGCGGCCGCGGCCGGTGCGGGGCTCGGAGAGCGGTGGAGGGTGCGAGGCGGGGTCAACCGCGCGGCCGCGGGAGATGCCTGCCCGGATACGCTGCCCGGGCCAGCGCCGTCGTCTCGCCGATGAAGCTTCCCTTGGCCTGCGTGTAGGCGTCGCGGTCGTGCTCGTATCTGCCCTTCAATTCCATTTTCAGACGTGCGTACTGGCGCGCCCTGCCGGGGTGGTCGATCAGGTAGTCGCGGAAGTAGAGCTCGTCCCAGTCCCCGGGCGTGCGCACGTGCAGGTGGAAGACCTTCCGTGCGAACCCCTCGGGCGTGTACCCCTTGTTGAAGACGAGCTTCACCGGACGCGTCGGCGCCCCCGACATCGCCAGCCACCCCTCGTCGAGGGTGCGGTCGAGGACTTCCCTCGGGTCGACGTCGGGGTCCAGCTCCATGAGGATGTCCACCGTGGGCTTGGCCAGCAGCCCGGGAACCGCCGTGGAGCCGATGTGGCTGATGCGCGCCAGGCGCGGCCCCCACACGGCCGACAGCCTGGCGCGCTCCTCCTCGTACCACTCGCGGTAGGTGGGATCGTGCTCTTTAAGGACGATCGGGAAAAGCTGCCAGAGTTCCTCGAGGCTCATCGTCGTCAGGTCCTTCATGGCCCCGACACTACCCGCCGGCGCCGACGCTGCCGCGGTCGCCCCTGTCTGATGGGACGCCTGACCGCCCCCGTCTTCGCTGCTGTCCGCCCCATCCGGCACGTCCCACGCGTGGGTCGCGTTCCGGCCTTTCCCCCGCCGGTCCGGCCGGCCCTCCGGCGGGGATCGTTGCCGCCACCGGTCCCGCTCGGGGTAGGCTGCGGTCAGACGTCGTATGCCGGCGCATGGGGTGCGACGTCCGGCGGGGATCGGGAGCCGAAGGGGCGTTCGGATGGGCGCATCCGGGAGACGAGGGATCGATGGGCCCGGCCAGGGTCTCGGAATCCCGCGAGAGAGGTGAGCGTGAGACTTCCAGCATCCGACGAAGGAGTCGTGGCCGGACAGGTGGAAGGACCCCAGGCCCGGCGGGCGCGGATAGCCGAATACATCATGAGGAGAGGGGCCGTCTCCGTCGAAGACCTGGCGGCGCATCTGGGCGTGTCGACGATGACCGTCTACAGGGACGTCGCCCGGCTCGAGGAGGCGGGGATGCTGCAACGCCACCATGGGAAGGTGGCGGCCAAGGCGTCCGGATTGCACGAGGCCTCCGCCAGGTTCCGGCTCGAGCAGAATCATGAGGCCAAGCAGGAGCTCGCGTCGTGCGCAGCGGCGATGGTGCCCTCGGGAAGCTCGATCATGCTCGACGACTCGACGTCGGGGGTGTGGGTCGTCCGCGCGCTCTGGGAAATCGAGACGATGTCGATCGTCACCAATTCCCTCCTCGTGGCCGACGAGGCCGAGAGGCTCGGTGCGGGCAACCTCATCATCGTGGGAGGCGTCTACCAGGGGTGGGCCGAATCCCTCGTGGGGCCCTCGGCGGTCGCCATGATCGGGCAGATGTACGCTAACTACGCCATGGTCTCGGCCTCGGGCATCTCCGACTGGAGCTGCTATCACCCCTATGAGGACATCGTCGCGGTTAAGAGGGCCATGTTGGACGCCGCGGACACCACGTTCCTCCTGCTCGACCACACGAAGTTCGCGCGCAAGGCGCTCTTCTGCTTCGCGAGCATGGCCGAGTTCTCGGCGGTCATCGTCGACCGGGGGACGCCCGAGGGGACGGTCGAAGGGATGAGAGCCGAGGGCGTGGAGGTCGTCGTGGCCACCGGCACACCCTGACCGCGCCGAGGCGGCCCCGCCTCTGCAACTCCTCTCACTTCCGGCCGCTCGGATGGGAGTATGTTCAAGCTAACATCGCATGCGGGGAAAATAACATGTCCGGTGTTAGTCTTCTTTTCACGGACGGAGAGCACGCATCTCCGTTCTGTCGGATCAGTGTCACGAGGAAGGGCACAGCATGGGATTGCGCATCGTCGTCGCTGCGGACATCGCAGGCTACGACTACAAAGAGATCATCAAAAAGGATCTTGAGCAGGACGAACGCGTCGATGAGGTCATCGACGTCGGCGTTTCCGAGGGGGAGACCACGCTATACCCTCACGTGGGAGTCGCCGGCGCGCGCGTGATCGCGGAGGGGAAGGCCGACCGTGGCATTTTCTTCTGCGGCACGGGGATGGGCATGGCCATTTCAGCGAACAAAGTGGCGGGCGTCAGGGCGAGTACGGCTCACGACAGCTTTTCGGTCGAGCGGCTCATCCTCTCCAACGACGCCCACGTCCTGTGCCTGGGCCAGCGTGTGATCGGGCGTGAACTGGCTCGACGCCTTGCCCGGGAGTTCCTCGGGTACACCTTCGACCCATCCTCGCACTCGAAGGCCAACATCGACGTCCTCGTCGAGTACGAGAACGGCACGGCGGAGGGTTGTTGAAAACCAACTCCCCTCGCGAGCCGGAGCGAGCACGCACGACCTTCGGACTCAACGCCGTGCATGGCCGGTTGAGGATCATCCACGCCGGTCGCAATCACAATTGGGATTTCCACGCGGTTCCCAACGACGGGGACCGTCACGACAAATACAGCGGATGTGCATCCGCCTGACTTAAAGGAACATCGATGTTTACAGCTTCGATCGGAGTCTTCGTCTTCGGACTCCTTGCCGCCATCGCAGGAGGGGCCGTCGGCGCCTCCATCGGCGGTAACTACGGCTTCGTGCTGACGGGCTTCACGGTCCTGGCCTCCTGGGGCATCCTCGCCGCCACGGGCAGCACCTTCGCGCTCGACTACCTGGCCTTCGGCCCGTTCATGGGTCCGCATATCATCTTCGCCGGCGGCGCCGCAGCCGCCGTCTACGCGAGGTACAAGGGGTACATGGACGACGGCAAGGACGTCAACTCTCCGCTGGCGGGTCTGGGACGTCCGGACGTCATCTACGTCGGGGCGATCTTCGGCATCCTGGGATACGCCGTCCAGATCGGCATTTCGAAGATTCCGTGGTTCGGCACGCACACTGACTCGGTGGCCCTGACCGTCGTCATCTCAGGCATCGCCGCCCGCGTCCTGTTCGGCGGCGACCCCGGCAAGGGGCTCTTCAAGGGCTCCCTCCACAGCTCCCACCTGTACGCCGAGGGCAAGGGCCTGATGGCCAAGATCAAGCCCGGCCCGAACGGCCGCTGGCTCGAGTGGCAGGAGAAGCCGGGCCAGCTGTTCGCCATGGGCTCGCTCTTCGGCATCCTGGCCGGCGGAGCGTCGATCTTCCTCGCGTCGCAGATCGGGACGTCCCTCAACTCCAGGGGCCTGGATCCCAGTGCGGCCGTCAACAACGCCCAGACCTTCACCTTCGGAATCTCGGCGATCATCATCCTGTTCCTCATCACGAACCGCAACATGCCGGTCCAGCACCACGTGACCATCACCGCCGGCCTGGCCGCCTTGAAGTTCTTCCCGATATTCGGCGGAGAATTCGTGATGAAGACGGACACGCAGGGCTGGATCGCCGCCAACGTGGGCCCGTCCATCGGCGCCCTCGCCGCCGCCCTCCTCGCCGGTCTGCTCGCCGCCTTCCTCTGCGAGCTCTTCGCACGGCTCTGGTACAACCGCGGCACGTCCCATATCGATCCTCCGGCCGCCTCCATCTGGATTTGCAACACCGCCGTTGTGAGCCTGGCGCTTCTCTTCTAAGGATCAACCCGCCCGCCGCTCGGGGAAGCCGGAAACCCGAGCGGCCCAATACCTCCCAGGGAGCACAGTCATGCAACGTACCTCGCCCGAACGCCTCTTCGACGCCTACATCTTCGATATGGACGGGACCATCTACCTTGGGGATGATCTCCTCCCGGGCGCGAAGCGGCTCGTCGAGGGACTGCGCTCCCTGGGACGGCCAGTCCGGTTCCTGTCGAACAACCCGACGAAGGACCCCCAGCTCTACGTCGAAAAGCTGGAGAAGCTAGGCATCCCCACGCCGATCGAGGAGATCGCCAACACCGTCGTCACGACCGTCCGATGGCTCAAGGCGAACCACCCCGACGCCGTCGTCTTCCCGATCTCCGAGCAGCCCCTCAAGAAAGCCCTCGCCGAAGCGGGCATAGCGATGAGCGAGGACCCGGAGAGCATCGACATCGTCATCGCCTCCTACGACCGCACCTTCGAATACCGGAAGCTCCAGATCGCCTTCGACGCCATCTGGTTCCACAAGCGGGCCTTCCTCATCACGACCAACCCCGACCGCTACTGCCCCTTCCCGGGCGGACGCGGCGAGCCCGACGCGGCCTCCATCGTGGCTGCCATCGAAGCCTGCACGGGAGCCACGTGCCAGGCGAACATGGGCAAGCCCGAGGCCACCATGCTCTCCGCCGCCATCGACGGGCTGGACGTCGACCCGGCCGACTGCATGATGGTCGGCGACCGGCTCATGACCGACATCGGCATGGCCATCAAGACGGGAATGGCCTCGTGCCTGCTCCTGACCGGCGACTCGACGCTGGAGGAGGCCGAGGCGCTCGACCCCGCCGATCAACCCACATACGTCCTGGATCGCATCGACCACCTCATCCCCGAGAGCACGCGGCTCCAGTGGGGCTGGTCCGACGGCGACAGCTGACGCCTAAAATTCAATATATCCAAAACTAAATACATCACGCATAATCACGCACCAACAAGACTCAACGCGGAGGTATTCTTGTCCGTCTTCTCCAACCCCAACTCCTTGACCGGCGGTCCGTACGTCATGGGCATCGACTTCGGCACGGAGTCGTGCCGAGTGGGGATCTTCGATCTGAACGGCGCGCCCGTCGCCTTCGCGGCGACGGCCTACCCGACGGCCCATCCGGCGCCGGGCTGGGCCGAGCAGTCTCCGGTCGACTGGTGGAACGCCCTGCGCGCCTCGGTCCACAGCGTCATGCAGCGCTCCGGCGTCCAGCCGCACGAGATCAAGGGTATCTCCTACGACGCGACGACGATGACCGTCGTCGCCCTCGACCATGGCGGCGAAGCCCTGCGCCCGGCCATCATGTGGATGGACGTCCGCGCCACCGAGCAGGCCGCCCGCGTCGCCGACACGACGTCGCCCGCCCGGCGCTACACCGGAGGCGGCACCCTGCCCCCGACCGCCGAGTGGTTCCCCTTCAAGGCCGCATGGTTGCGCGAGAACGAGCGCGAGACCTACGACAAGGCCTACCGCCTGGTCGACGCGCCGGACTGGCTGACCTTCAAGCTGACCGGCGAGTGGACCCAGAACATCAACACCGCCGCCCACCGCATGTACTACGACCGCGACAACGGCGGCTGGCCCACCGACCTCTACGAAGAGGCCGGCGCAGGGGATGTGTTCGACAAGCTCCCCACCGTGGTCAACGACCTGGGCGTGCTCGTCGGCGGCCTGTCCAAGACCGCGGCCGAGGCCCTCGACCTCATCCCCGGCACTCCCGTGGCCCAAGGCGGCGGCGACGCCTGGCACGGCCAGATCGGCCTCAACGTCCTGCGCCCGGGCAAGATGTCGCTCGTGACCGGCTCCTCGCACGTCATGTCCGGACAGTCGCCCGACCCCGTCTCCGGCCCCGGCTTCTTCGGCGGCTACACCGACGGCGTCGTCCCAGGCCAGTACACGGTCGAGATCTCGCTGGTCTCCTCCGGGTCCGTGCTCAAGTGGTTCAAGGACAACTTCTGCCCGGACATCAACCTGGCCGCCGAGCAGACCGGCTTGAACGCCTACGACATCCTCAACCAGCGCTCGGCGGACATCCCGATCGGCTGCGACGGGCTGGTCATCAACGAGTCCTTCCAGGGCAACCGCACGCCCTACTCGGACTCCAAGGCCCGCGGCGTCTTCACCGGCCTGTCGCTCGCCCACAGCCGCGAGCACATGTACCGCGCCATCCAGGAGGCCGTCTGCTACGGCGTCGAAGCCAACCTGCGCAAGCTGCGCGAGGCCGGATTCGAGGTTCAGGAATTCGTGGCCTGCGGAGGCGCGACGAAGTCCCGCATGTGGACGCAGATGCACTCCGACGTCACCGGCGTTCCGATCACCCTGACCGAGGTGGGCGACGCCGTCACCCTCGGCTCGTGCATCCTCGCCGCCGCCGGGGCCGGCCTGTACGGCTCCGTCCAAGAGGCCGCCGACGCGATGGTCCACGAGCGCGAGCGCATCGAACCCGACGCCGAAAAGCACGAGCAGTACGAGTTCTACGCCGACCAGTACTGCAGGCAGTTCCCGCTGGTGCAGGACCTCATCCACGACACCGTGGACCACGTCGCCGCCGAGCACGCAGCCGAATAGCCACCAGGCCCGGGGCCCATCCGGCGAGGAAGGCCCCGGGCCCCGCAGCAAGATCAACCAAGGAGCCGAACCGGCTCGGAACGGAGGAGGAAAGCAATGTCGAGCGATCTCATCGCGAAGGCCCTCAAGACGGCCGTCGAGACGAAGGACATCGTCTTCGGCGACGGCGTCACCGACCAGACAGGCGAAATCTTCACCAAGCTGTTCCCCGGGGCGAAGGCCCTGGTCGTCGCGGACGGCAACACCTTCGAGGCGACCGGCGAGGAAGTCGTCGCCTCGCTCGAGGCGGCCGGAGTCGAATTCGCCGAAGACCCCTACATCTTCCCGGGGAAGCCCACCCTGTACGCGGGGTACGAGAACGTCGAGATCCTGCGCGACCACATCGCCCCTCTCGAGAACACGATCGTGTGCTCTATCGGATCGGGCACGCTCAACGACATCGCCAAGCTGGCCTCCGGCGAGCTCGGCCGCCCGTACATGAACGTGTGCACGGCCGCCTCGGTCGACGGATTCGCCGCCTTCGGCGCCTCCATCTCGCGCGACGGGTTCAAGATCACCCGCTCGTGCCCCGGCCCCGCCGGCCTCGTCGCCGACAACGACGTCGTCTGCCACGCGCCCAAGCGCCTGACCGCCACCGGATACGGCGACCTCATCGAGAAGATCCCCGCCGGCGCCGACTGGATCCTCGCCGACGCCCTGGGGATCGAGCCCATCAACGAATACGTGTGGGACATGGTCCAGGGGCCGCTGCGCGGCTCCCTCGCCGATCCCGAAGCCATCGGCAACGGCGACAAGAAGGCCATCGAGGGCCTCATGGAGGGCAACCTCATGTCAGGTCTGGCCATGCAGGCCGGCCAGTCCTCGCGTTCGGCATCCGGTGCCGGCCACCAGTTCTCCCACACGTGGGAGATGGAGGGCCACGGCCTGGACTGGGAGCCCCCGCTCTCCCACGGGTTCAAAGTGGGAATCGGGACGATCGCCTCCTGCGCCATCTGGGAAGAGTTCCTGGCCATGGAGGCCGAGGACTTCGACGTCGACCGCGCGCTCGCGGCCGTCAAGACGCCCGAGCAGGTCGAATCCGAGGTGCGAGCGGCCCTCAAGCCGCGCATGCAGGACGAGGCCGTCCGCCACTCCTTGAAGAAGAGGACGGAGGGCGAGGAGCTCGTCGCCCGCATCGAACTGCTCAAGGAGAAGTGGCCCGAACTGCGCGAGAGGCTGCGCGCCCAGCTCATGGCGCCCGGCGAGGTCATGGACCGCCTGAAGACCGTCGGCGCGCCCTACCACCCCGAACTCATCGAGATCGACTGGGACCGCTTCCGCCAGACCCACTTCAAGGCCCAGATGATCCGCGACCGCTACACGGTTCTGGACATCCTCGTCGACCTCGGGGTCTACGGCGACGTCGTCGAGAGGCTGTTCTCGCCCGAGGGCTTCTGGGGCCGGCACCGCCATCCGTCCGCATGACCCGAACCCCCTGAAACCTCCGAGGAGAAGAGAGACCATGTCCGACAAGAAATACCTGATCGGCATCGACTACGGAACGCTCTCCGGCCGCGCCATCGTCGTCGACGCCGCGACAGGCGAGCAGCTGGGCACGCACGTGACCGAATACCCGCACGGCGTCATGGACCGCACCCTGACCGCCGGCGACGACCAGCCGCTCCCGCCCGAATTCGCCCTGCAGAACCCCGCCGACTACATCAAGGTGCTGCGCGAATCCGTGCCCGCGGCCGTCAAGGCCTCCGGTGTGGACCCCGCCGACATCGTCGGCATCGGCGTCGACGCCACCTCCGCCACGGTGTTCTTCACCGACGAGGACGGCGTGCCGCTGTGCGAGAAGCCCGGTTTCGAGAACAACGTCCACGCATACGTCAAGCTGTGGAAGCACCACGGCGCCCAGGACCAGGCCACCCGCCTGGTCAAGGTCGCCGAGGCCCGGCGCGAATGGTGGCTGGGCCGCTACGGCGGGGTGCTCTCCTCCGAGCTGCTCCTGCCGAAGGTCCTCGAGGTCTTCGAGATGGCGCCCGAGGTCTACGAAGAGGCCGCCGTGGTGTGCAACCTCCTCGACTGGCTGACGTGGCGCCTGACCGGCACCCTGACCCAGTCGGCGGGCGACTCCGGCTACAAGCGCATGCTCCAGGACGGGACATATCCCTCCCACGAGTACCTCGAAGCCGTCAAACCCGGCTTCGGCACCGTGTTCGAGGACAAGATGAGCGCCCCCGTGCTGCCGCTCGGCGCGAAGGTCGGCGGGCTGACGAAGGAGATGGCTGAGCTGACGGGCCTGCCCGAGGGCATCGCCGTCGCGTCCGGCAATATCGACGCGCACGTCGTGGTCGCCGGGGCGAACGCCGTCCGCCCGGGCCAGCTCACCGCGATCCTGGGCACGTCCTCCTGCTACGTGCTCAACGGCGAAGAGTACCGTGACTGCCCCGGCGTGTTCGGGATCGTCGACGGCGGCGCCGTCGACGGCTACTGGGGATTCGAGGGCGGCCAGACGGCCGTCGGCGACATCTTCGCGTGGTTCGTCGACACCTGCGTGCCGGTCGAGTACAAGGAGGAGGCGGCCTCGCGCGGCGTCTCCGTCCACGACCTGCTCGTGGAGAAGTCGAAGGACCAGGAGATCGGCGAGCACGGCCTGGTCGCCCTCGACTGGCACAACGGCAACCGTTCGATCCTGGCCGACGCCCGTCTCTCCGGCCTCATCGTCGGCCAGACGCTGACGACCCGCCCCGAGGACATGTACCGTGCGCTGCTGGAGGCGACCGCCTTCGGCTGCCGCGTCATCATCGACAATTTCGTCGAGCACGGCATCAAGGTCGACGAGATCGTCGCCGCCGGCGGCCTACTGAAGAACGCGTACTACATGCAGATGCTCGCCGACATCACGCGCCGCCCGATCTCGGTCTCCGCCGCCGAGCAGACCGGCGCGCTGGGCTCGGCCGTCTTCGCCGCGGTCGCGGCCGGCGTCTACCCGGACGTCTTCGCCGCCGCCGACGCCATGTCCTCGGTCGAGAAGCACGCCTACGAGCCGAATCTCGAAGCCTCCGCCCGCTACGACGAGGTATACGACATCTACAAGGAGCTGCACGATTTCTTCGGCCGCTACAACGGCGTCTCGCCGATGCACCGGCTGAAGGACATCCGCGCGCGCGTCTTCCGCGACAAGGACGCCGAGCAGTGATCCGCCTGTCCGAGCTCGCACCGGACGTTCAGGCCTCCGTCCGGGCCACGAGGGAGCGGGTGGCGCGGCTGCACGCCGAGCTTCCCGCCAACGGCCTCGTGGTCTGGACGGCCGGCAACGTCTCCGAACGCGTCCCGGGCGCCGACCTGTTCGCCATCAAACCCTCCGGGGTCCGCTACGACGAGCTCGCCGCCGACAACATGGTGGTGTGCACGCTGGACGGCCAGAAGATCGACGACGGCACGCCCGCCGCCCTGACCCCCTCGTCCGACACGGCCGCCCACGCCTACGTCTACCGGCACATGGAGGACGTCGGCGGGGTGGTCCACACCCACTCCACGTACGCGACGGCTTTCGCCTCGCTGCACCGCCCGATCCCGTGCGTCCTGACGATGATGGGCGACGAGTTCGGCGGCGAGGTGCCCGTGGGCCCCTTCGCGATCATCGGCGACGACTCGATCGGGCGCGGCATCGTGGAGACCCTGAGGGATTCGCGCTCGCCCGCGGTGCTCATGGCCAACCACGGCCCGTTCACCATCGGGAAGGACGCCCAGGCCGCGGTCAAGGCCGCCGTGATGGTCGAGGAAGTGGCGCGCACGGTCGCCATGGCGCAGCTGCTCGGCGACCCCGTCCCCGTGGCGCAGGGGGCGATCGACTCCCTCTACGCCCGCTATCAGAATGTGTACGGTCAACACTGACGCCGGACCGCGCCGGGCGGCGCCGGCTCCGATACCCGGACCTGCCGCCCGCCCGGCGCCTTCGGCCCGGAACGGCAAGGAAAGACATGCGCGCGACGCGCAGCATGAGGAAGGATGAGCAATGGCACGAATCGCAGTGCTGGGCAGTGGAATCATGGCGACGGCGCTCTCGTTCCCGGCGTCGGAGAACGGCAACGAAGTGCGCCTGGTCGGCACTTTCCTCGACCGCGAGATCATCGACTCGATCCAGTCGACGGGCGTCCACCCCGATCTCGGGCTCAAGGTCAATCCGGGCGTGACCGCCTACCAGCTGGAACAGGCCGAGGAAGCCTTCGACGGCGCCGACGTCGTCATGTGCGGCGTCAACTCCTTCGGCATCGAATGGGCGGGCGAGCACCTGGCCAGGCTTATGAAGCCGGGCCAGAAGCTCCTGACCGTCACGAAGGGGATGCGCGCCGACGACGACGGCACGATGCGCATCCTCCCGGACGTCCTGCGCTCCTACTTCGACCCCGAGCTGGCCGAGAGCGTCTCCTGGAACGCCATCGTCGGCCCGTCGATCGCCGGCGAGCTGGCCGTCCACCACGACACCTGCGTCGTCTTCTGCGGACAGGACCAGGACGACCTCGACTACCTCGCCGACCTGTTCCGCACGGACTACTACCACGTGTGGACGTCCACGGACTTCGTCGGGCACGAGACGGGCGCCGCTACGAAGAACGTCTACGCCTTCGCCGCAGGCTTCGCCCAGGGGATGCTGCGCGCGGCGGGCAAGGAGAACGACCGCTACGTCATGTACAACTACGGCGCGGCCGTCTTCGCCCAGGGGCAGAAGGAGCTGAGGTCCTTCGTGACCCTCATGGGAGGCGATCCCGTGACGGCCGACGGCCTGGGCGGGGTGGGCGACATGTTCGTCACCTCGATGGGCGGCCGCAACGTCAAGGCCGGCGGATACGTCGGCGAGGGCGTCCCCTTCTCCGAAGTTCAGGATCGCCTTATGAAGGGCGTGACGCTCGAAGGCGTCGCGGCTATCAAGGTGATCGGCAAGGCGCTCGGCCCGTTGACCGAGCGCGGCGTCATCGGACCCGACGAGTACCCCCTGTGCCGGTTCCTCTACTCGGTCGTGGCCGAGGACGCGCCGCTTGAGATGCCGTGGGACCGGTTCTTCGGCGGTCTCAAGTAATCCCGGGTTGCGTCCCGGCAGGAGCCCACGCCGCCGGGACGCCCCCCCACCCCTCTCCAAGGAGCATGCATGCAATCCACACCCACCGACGGTCCCCTCGTCGTCGCCATCGATTCGTCGACGACGGCCACCAAGGCGATCGTCGTCGACGCCGCGGGAAACGTCCTCGCGCTCGGCAAGCGCGACATCGCCCTGCTCTCGCCCGAGCAGGGGTTCGGCGAGCACGACCCGCGCCAGTGGTGGACCTCCACCCGCGACGCCATCGCCGAAGCCCTCGCCGGCCTGACCCCGGCCGAGAAGGAGCGCGTGGCCGCGCTCGGCATCACGCACCAGCGCGAGTCCTTCGCGCCGTTCACCGCCGACGGCACGCCGCTGCGCAACGGCATCCTGTGGCTCGACATCCGCGCCGCCGACCAGGCCCAGCGCTACGGCACCCCCGAGATACACGCGCTGTCCGGGCGCCCGGCGGACGTCACACCCGGTCTGTACAAGATGGCCTGGCTCAAGGAGCACGAGCCGGAGTCGCTGCGCGCCGCCGACAAGGTGACCACCGTCTCGGCCTACATCGCCTTCTGCCTGACTGGCTCGTGGGTTGACTCGGCGGCCTGCGCCGACTCGCTCAGCCTGTCGAACATCAGGACGCTCGACTACGACGAGGGCCTGCTTCAGATCGCGGGCGTGCGCCGCGATCAGATGGCCGAGCTCGTCAAGCCCGGGCAGGTCCTCGGAACGCTCAAGCGGGCCGTCGCCGACGAGTGGGGGGTCGCCGAGATCCCGGTCATCGCCGGTTGCGGCGACGGCCAGGCGGCCGGCGTCGGCGCCGCCGCGGTCAGCCCCGACGTCGCCTACCTGAACATGGGCACCGCCGTGGTGGCGGGCGTCCCCTCCGCCGAATACCGCTACGAGAAGCTCTTCCGCACCGAAGCCGCAGGCGTGCCGGACACCTACATCCTCGAACTCGTCCAGAACTCGGGCGCCTACTTGGCCGGGTGGTACCGTCGCGCCTTCGGCAGGCCCGAGCTGGCCGGCGCGCCCGACCCGGAGCTCGAGGAGCTCGCGGCGGCCCGCACGCCCGGCAGCGGAGGGCTCGTGACGATGCCCTACTGGGGCGCGGTCCAGTCCCCGCACTGGGATCCGGTCGCCCGCGGCGCGATCGTCGGCTGGCGCGGAACCCACGGGAAGGGCTCGATGTACCGCTCGCTCCTGGAGGGCGTCAGCCTGGAGATGGCGCGATCCCTTCGCGAGCTCGAGGCCTCCACGGGCGTGCCGCTCAAAGAGGTCCGCGGTATGGGCGGCGGGCTGCGCTCGCCGCTGTGGCGCCAGATCATGACCGACGCCATCGGCCTGCCGATCACCGGGTGCAAGGAGGAGGAGATCTCCGCGCTGGGCGCCGCGATCATCGCGATGGCCTCCACCGGCGTGTTCGGCGATAACGACGTCGCCACGGCCGCCGAGAGGATGGCGCAGTTCACCGACGTCACGGAGCCCGACATGGGCAATCACGCGATCTACGACGAGCTCTCGGCCATCCAGGGCCGCCTGTACTCGAACCTGAAGGAGACCGACGCGCAACTCCACGAGTTCGCCCGCAGGCATCCCGACGCCGAGCTGACCGGTGGTGAGGAGTGACCGTCCACGAGGAATGACGGGCAGCGGGCGAGCTCGGCGGACGCCCTCGGCCGCGACGTTCTGCCCGCGCCCATCACAAGCGCTCGGCGCCGGGAATATCTCGGCAATGGGGCCGGAATTCTGTGCATTCCGGCGTCGAGTACATCGCCTGTCGGATGCCCGGCCACAGGGCATCCGACAGGGACCTCGGTATCCGGTGTGGATCCCGTCAACGGCCGCCGCCCGTCGACCCACGCAGGTATCCGTTTATCGCAATCGCAGATCACGCATAACTTCATCTATTCACTATCAGTGAATTCACGCACCCATCCATCGATTCAAAGACGAAACAAAGGACTGAATATGTCACATATGTCTTCTGATGACCCCCTGGTTATAGCTATCGATTCGTCGACGACCTCGACCAAGGCGATCGTCGTCGACACGCAAGGAAACGTCATCTCTCTGGGCAGGCGGGAGATCGCCCTGCTCTCACCGGAGCAGGGGTTCGGCGAGCACGACCCGCGCCAGTGGTGGACTTCCACCCACGAGGCCGTGGGGGAGGCCGTGGGCAAGCTGACCCCGGCGGAGAAGGAGCGCATCGCGGCCTTCGGCATCACGCACCAGCGCGAGTCCTTCGCGCCGTTCACCGCCGACGGCACGCCGCTGCGCAACGGCATCCTGTGGCTCGACATCCGCGCCGCCGACCAAATCCTCAGGTACGGCACGCCCGAGATCCACCAGCTCTCCGGCAAGCCCGCCGACGTCACCCCGGCCATCTACAAGATGGCGTGGGTCAAGGAGCACCAGCCCGACCTGTGGGCGAGCGCCGAGAAGGTCACCACGGTCTCGGCCTACATCGCCTTCTGTCTGACCGGCTCGTGGGTCGATTCGACCGCCTGCGCCGATTCCCTGGGCCTCTTCGACATCGCCAAGCTCGACTACGACGAGGGCCTGCTTCAGATCGCGGGCGTGCGCCGCGATCAGATGGCCGGCCTCGTCAAGCCCGGGCAGACCCTCGGCGCGCTCAAGCCCGAGCTCGCCAAGGAATGGGGAGTCGCCGAGATCCCGGTCATCGCCGGCTGCGGCGACGGCCAGGCGGCCGGCGTCGGCGCCGCGGCGGTCACCCCCGACGTCGCCTACCTGAACATGGGCACCGCCGTGAACGCCGGCGTCACGTCCCCCGAGTACCAGTTCGGTCAGGTTTACCGCACCCTCGCGGGCGGCATCCCGGACACGTACATCCTGGAGGTCCTGCAATCCTCGGGCAACTACCTGGCCACGTGGTTCCGGCGGGCCCTCGGCAGGCCCGAGTTGGCGGGCGCGCCCGACCCGGAGCTGGAAGCGCTGGCCGCGGCGCGCACGCCCGGCAGCGGCGGGCTCGTCACGCTCCCGTACTGGAACGCCGTCCAGTCGCCCTACTGGGAGCCGGTCGCCCGCGGCGCGATCGTCGGCTGGCGCGGAACCCACGGGAAGGGCTCGATGTACCGCTCGCTCCTGGAGGGCGTCAGCCTGGAGATGGCGCGATCCCTTCGCGAGCTCGAGGCCTCCACGGGCGTGCCGCTCAAAGAGGTCCGCGGTATGGGCGGCGGGCTGCGCTCGCCGCTGTGGCGCCAGATCATGACCGACGCCATCGGCCTGCCGATCACCGGGTGCAAGGAGGAGGAGATCTCCGCGCTGGGCGCCGCGATCGTCGCGATGGCCTCCACCGGCGTGTTCGGCGACACGTCGATTGCGACGGCGGCCGAGAGGATGGCGCAGTTCACCGACGTGACCGAGCCGAATATGGACGAGCACAAGGTTTACGCCGAACTCGGCGAGATCCAGGGCCGCCTGTACTCGAACCTCAAGGAGACGAACGATCTGCTCCACGAGTTCGCCAAGCGTCACCCCGACGCCGAGCTCTCGGGAGCCGAGGAATAGGAGGAGACATGCCGAAAGTCGCGATACTCGGCGCCGGGGCAATGGGCTCCGGCCTGGCCAACGCCCTCGTCCAAGCCGGTTGGGACGTCAACCTGTGGGGCACGTGGCTGGACGACCATCTCATCGACGCGATCGAGGAGGGCCGCCCGCATCCGCGCATCAATGTGGTCATCTCCGGCAAGGTCCATCCGTTCCGGTCCGCCGGCTTGGAGGATGCGCTCGACGGCGTCGACGTCGTCGTCGTCTCCGTCGCCTCCCAGGGCGTGCCGAAGGTGACCGAGATGGCCCTGCCCGGCATCGCCAAGGCGAAGGCGCTGTGGCTGACGTCGAAGGGGTTCATGCCGGTCGACGGCAAGATCCTCCTTCTGCCGGAAGGGATCCGTTCGATCGCGAAGGCCGCCGACGTCGAACTTCCGCCGATCGTCGCCATCGCCGGGCCGGTCAAGGCCAACGAGTGCGCGGCCGGCGAGCCTACGGCCACGATCTTCGGATGCAAGAGCCGCGACGTCGCCGTGGAGTTCGCGCGCGCCGCCCGCTCGGAGCATTACTGCATCGAGGCCACGGACGACGAAGTGGGCGTTGAGATCTGCGCGCCGATGAAGAACGTGTACGCGATCATGCTGGGCATCGCCGACGGGCTGGAGGAGAAGACGGGCAAGCCCCATCACAACCTCAAGGCCGCGACGTTCAACGAGGCGGTGCGCGAGATGTCGATCCTTTCGACGGCGCTGGGCGCCGATCCGGCCACGGCCTACGGCCTGCCGGGCGTCGGAGACCTCGAGGTGACCGGACTGTCCGGGCGCAACAAGGTCTACGGCGTGCGCATCGGCCGCGGAGAGGGCGCCAAGGCGGCCTTGGCGACGATGGCCGGCCTCGAGCAGACCGTCGAAGGGGTTCCCGCACTTCCGCTGGCTATTCAGCTGGTGGAGCAGTCTGCGCCTCAGATCAAAGAGAAGCTGCCACTTCTGTACGCTGCACGCCGGGTCGTCGAGGCCGACGACCCGGATTATGCGGACATCGTGGCGCAGGCTGTGCTTCCCCCTCGCCCCTGAGCGAGAGCCGAGGGGCGTCGGCGGCGCTGGGTTTCCGCGATGCCGGCTTTCAATGCTGGGCTTTGGCAGCGCGGCGTCCCAGCGCCGGCCCGCCCTCGCGCGGTGAGGGATGGGCGTTAAGGGCCTCGGGCGGGCTTCCGCCTGAGACCCTGGGGCGGACGACGCAGTCGACTTCGTCGATCTCGGGGACGCTTTCCGCTTGAAATGGCTGGAAGCGGCTTCGTGAAGAAGGCCTTGGGATATCGCGACGGGATTTCGCCTGGATGTTGGGAAGCCTATTTCGACCTGACTCAATCGAATACGGGTCCCTTCAGGGGAAGCAAGACGGGGTGTCCGGCCTGACGGCCGGGCATCCCGTCGTATGCGTGGCGTTTCCAGCCCCTTTGGTTCTGTCTCGTATCTCACCCGGCGTCTCGTCGTCGTGTAGGCGGGCATTTCGGCAGCATGACTTGCTGCAGCCGGGCGTCGGCCAGGCGCTCCGTCGTGTAGTTGTACATTCTTTCGCCTGCTTAAAGTCGTAAATTATTGTAAAGTATTTATCGTTACATATAAGCATTAAAGTGAATATAATTCACTCTACTGTCGTAGTGTATTTCTGTGTTTAGATTTCGCACCTGGTGAAACCTAGATTGGTGCCGAAGGGCGAATCTTGTGCCCGGTGACACTCAGGTAACGCCGATATTTCACCGGTTTTCGACCCGATGAGATGTCAGTTCACCGAAGTTTCACCGGAGTTTTGAGTATCGCTAGGCCGGTTGTGAGTGTCATCAGGCTGGCTTTGGGTATCGCCGGGCTAACCGTCCACCGCCCGCTCGCTGTCTGGCCCGCCGACGCACCGCTTGCGCCCATGCCATGCGTCTGCCGGTATCGTATATGTGCGCGCGGTTGACGGACGCCGCACCGGCTGGCATAACATTGGCCGACGGCTGCCATTCGTCTTCCCCGCGGCGAACGTCGCTAGACCACAGGCAATCGCCCGGGTCGCAGACCAATCGTCGCTAGATCGAAAGAACTGGGCAGTCTGTGGCGCAGGGCGACCGCCTTCCGGTGCACCGGAAGGGGCGGCGTCGTGAGGCGCTGAAAGAAACGCCGCGATGCGCTGAAAGAAACGAGGAATCGTCGTGAACACCAGCCAACTCAGGCCATTCGCCGGGATCGAACCGACGCCCGCCGCAGTCCGATCCCCAGCCGGCCCGTCTGCCGAGATCGGACCGATGCCAGCTGCAACCGAACCGGATGCCCCGGCCGGAACCACCACCCCGGCTGAATCCACTATCGCCGTCAGGCCGATGCGGGACGTTGCCGCCGCCCTGGGAGTCCCGGACGAGCACGTCCTCGTCTACGGCCACGGCAAGGCGAAGATCGATCTCGACTATCTGCGAGGCCTGCCCGAGCGGGATTCCCGGATCGTCTTGGTCACCGCTGTCTCCCCGACGCCCGCAGGCGAGGGGAAGACGACCACGTCGATCGGCCTGGCCGACGGCCTCTCGCGGATAGGAAGGCGCCCAGTGCTCGCCCTCCGCGAGCCGTCCATGGGGCCGGTCTTCGGCATCAAGGGCGGAGCCGTCGGCGGGGGAAAGGCCCAGGTGACTCCCGGCGACGAGATCAACCTCCACTTCACCGGCGATTTCGCCGCCATCGCCGAGGCGAACAACCTGCTGGCCGCGATGGTCGACAACGCGCTGCACTTCGGCACGCACGACATCGATCCGCGCAGCGTGGCGATCCGCCGGTCCATCGACATCAACGATCGCGCACTGCGCAGCATCATCGCCGGCCTGGGGGGCCGGACCGGGGGAGTCACGCGGGAGACGGGTTTCGACATCACGGCGGCGTCCCAGGTGATGGCCACCTTCTGCATGGCTGACTCCCTCGCGGATCTAAGCGAGCGGCTCGGGCGGATCGTCGTCGGCACGTCGTCTGCCGGAGAGCCCGTCACCGCGGCGGATCTCGGCGCCGTCGGAGCCATGACGGCCGTGCTCCGCGACGCCCTCGCCCCGAACCTCGTCCAGACCCTGGAGGGCACCCCCGCGTTCGTCCACGGAGGGCCCTTCGCCAACATCGCCCACGGCACGAACTCCGTCATCGCCACGCGTGCGGCGGCGAAGCTCGGCGACATCGTCGTGACGGAAGCGGGTTTCGGCGCGGATCTCGGAGCGGAGAAGTACATCGACATCGTGGCCCGCCAGAGCGGCCTCGCCCCCGACCTGACGGTGGTCGTCGCGACGGTGCGGGCATTGAAATACCACGGCGGCGTCGCCCTGGCGGACCTGGAGGCGGAGGACGCCGGTGCCGTGCGCGCCGGGAGCGCCAACCTCGTCCGGCACTGCGAGAACCTCGCCGGAGTCTTCGGGCAGAACGTCGTCGTGGCCGTCAACCGGTTCGCCGCCGACACCTCCGCCGAGATCGCCGCCATCGAGGAGGCGGTGGCGCCACTGGGCGTTCCGGCCGTCCTGACGGACCATTTCGCGCGCGGCGGCGAGGGCGCCTTGGAATTGGCTCGGACGGTCGCCGAAGCGCTGGCGACGCCGCCGAGCCCGGAGACTTCTCGACTGGAATCGCCTCAGCGGGACCCGGCGCCGCAGGCCTTTGCATCGTCTCGGATGCGCTACTGCTACCCGAGCGTCCTTCCCCTGGCAGAGAAGGCCCGGGCCATCGTCACCCGCGTCTACCGCGGCGCCGACGTGAGCTTCGAACCGGCGGCGGCCCGCGAACTCGCCCGGCTGGAAGCGGCGGGATGGGGGAGCCTGCCCGTGTGCATGGCCAAGACCCAGTACTCCTTCTCCACCGACGCGAAGGCGCTCGGCGCGCCCGAGGGCTTCACCGTGCCGATTCGCGAGGTGAGGCTGTCGGCCGGGGCGGGTTTCGTCGTGCTCATCTCAGGGTCGATCATGACGATGCCCGGCCTGCCCAAACGCCCTTCGGCCTGTGACATCGAGGTCGTCGACGGCGCCATCAGGGGCATGCATTGATCGCGATGCCGCCCACGCGCACAGGTGCGGAATCGCGAGCCTTCCCGCCAGGCCGCGCCGCCATCAGTTCGAAACCTTAATTTATAAGAATTTAGCTTTGGAGCTGAACGCCTGGGCTTGTAGCCGGACGCTTAGAAGACGGTGGTGCTAGAGCGCCGCATGAAGGCGCCGTGCCCATTCGCCGTGTTCCAGCACGTCAGGCCCGGACTCTCGGACGCGCAGACGTATGAACCGTAGTGCACGACGCTGCCGTAGGGGACGGTCTGGACGGTGTGGCTTCCGACTTCCCAGCTGCCGGGTTGACTGTGCGAGACGATCCGCGGAATGGCGTTGGCAGCGCTGAGATCGATCCACCAGGCCGGGCCCGCCTCGTCTTTTCCGTAGGGGACGTCGCTCATGTACGAACTGACGCCGCATCCCGCATAGGCGGTCGCGGAGAATTCGCAGCCGATGTTCCCGGTGGGCGTTCTGATGAGGGCGGTGCCGTCCGATCCCACCGCTGTGATCTTGGTGGCGCCGTCCGGGATCGGTCCGCCGGCGTTCGAGTAGGCGCCTTCGGCGATCGCCTTCCGCAGAGCGGCGGGTTTCGTGGGATCGGGCGTGGCCGGTGAGGAGGATGTCGAAGTGCGCGACGCTCCGGGGCCGCCAGGCGCCGCCGATCCGGTGCTGATAGAGCCGGGTGCTGTCCTCTGAAACGGCGCGCTTGCGCCTAGGCTCAGACTGCATGCGCCTAGTGCGAATATGAGAACCGCGCAGCCGAGTGAGAGCATTCCCGGCCTGCGTCCCGAAAACGGGCGAGTGGGCATTGCGTCCTTTCGTGGACTGGTGTGTTTTCGGCCTCTTCCGGCAGAATACACTATTGCTGTCCATAGGGCGACGCCGGCGCCGGTGGGTTCGCGCAAAGGGGAGGAGCATCGGTTTCCTCGCCGCGTCTCCTCCCATCTCGCCGTGGGGACCCGGGGCGACATTTTGAGGACATGAAATGGCATTTCCTGCGGATGGCACGAGGCGAGGCGCTGCGACGCGGGGAGACGGGGATGCCGCCTCCCCGTTCGCCGCGTGTTTCCGCCGTTGAAGGGCAGGCGAGGGGATAGGCTCGCCGGTGAGCCGGCTGGAAAATGAGGCGGCAGTTCATGAGAGGGGCGTTTCGTGTTCGTTCTGACGATCGACCAGCGCCATTCGCGGACGGAGACGGACAGGGTTCCCGTGCTTCTTGACATTCTCCGCGAAGTGTGCGCAACCTCTCCTCCGCTTGCGGGATTCGAGCGCACGGTCGGCGACGAGATCCAGGGTCTCTTCGGCGATGCGGCGGGAGCCGTCGCGGCCGTGCGGGCCGTCGTCCGGGAGGGAGGGTGGCATCTGGGCATCGGCATCGGCCCGATCGAAGGCGTTCCCGCAACGGTCCGGGAGGGGAGGGGCTCGGCCTTCGTCTCCGCCCGCGAGGCGGTGGACGCGGCTAAATCCTCGGGGGACGTCGCCGTCCGGGCCGGAGGCGACGCCGCCGTCTCACCGTTGATGGTCTCCACGATCGAAGTGATGTGCCGATTCCTGGCCGCGACGATCGCCGGCCGCACGGAGGCTCAGATCCAGGCGGTCCGGGCCCTCGACTCCGGCCTGACGGGTCGGCAGGCCGCTCGCGAGCTGGGTGTCAGCGCTTCGGCCGTCTCCCAGCGGCGGACGGCTGCTGGATACGACCTCGAAATGCGCGGGTGGGAAGTGCTCGAAGAGCTCATGTCCGCAGTCCAAGGCGGCAGCGGCGCGACCCGACTGAATGGGAACGGTGCGACTCCGCTGAGTGGGACCGGCGCGACCCGGCTGAGTGGGACTGATGCGGCTCTCGGGGCCGACGCGACTTCCGGCGGACGCGCCTATGCTCACGGCTCGGATGCCGTGGTCCGGGATGGGCGCGCACCGGCCCGAGGCAGGCGCGGCGTCAACGCCGACGGCGAGGAGAGGTAGGCCGTGGCCGTCGTCCTCCTCGCCCTGTTAGCCTCGGCCGCCGTCGGCTGGGCAGTCGTCGACGTCGTCCTCCGCCTGGCGCGCGTGAAGGGAGGCCCGAAGGCATCCCGTCCCAACGTGGGCGGGCACCAGGCCACCGTGCTGGAGGAGGAGTCGGGCCCCTATGTGCTTCGCGGGGGCACGTGGATCGGCGTGTTGGAGCGGATCGCCATCACCGGGGCCGTGCTCGCCGGGCAGCCCGAGCTGGTGGCGGCCGTCGTCGCCGTCAAAGGCCTGGGGCGCTGGGCCGAGCTCCAGACCGACCCGGCCCTCACCGAGCGCTTCATCATCGGGACCCTCGCCTCCTATATCGTCGCAGCCGGGTGCGGATACGCGGGGCTCTGGGCGCTCGGCGATTTCTAGGACTAAGAACCGGCGATTTCGAGGTTTCGCCAGTATGCCGCAAGGGCCTTTCGTCATAGGGCGCCGGGTGAGATGTTAGCCTGGTGCGTGGCCCGCAACCGCGGTTTTCACAACGCTCCGATGGAGGACATTCAATGACGAAATACGTCTACTCATTCACTGAAGGCAATCGCGACATGAAGGATCTGCTCGGTGGAAAGGGCGCGAATCTCGCCGAGATGACCACGCTCGGCCTGCCGGTTCCCCCAGGCTTCACCATCACCACCGAGGCCTGCCGCGCCTATCTCGCCGCCGGCGAAGCGCCCGAAACCCTCGACGTCGAGGTCACTGCGCATCTGCGCGAGGTCGAGCAGGCGATGGGCAGGCGACTCGGCGACCCCTCCGACCCCCTGCTCGTCTCCGTGCGCTCCGGCGCGAAGTTCTCCATGCCCGGCATGATGGAGACCGTCTTGAACATCGGGCTCAACGACGAGTCCGTCGAAGGCCTGGCGGCCCAATCCGGCAACGATCGCTTCGCCTGGGATTCCTACCGCCGCCTCATCCAGATGTTCGGCAAGACGGTCCAGGACATCGACGGCGACAGGTTCGCCGACATCCTCCACAAGCTCCAGGCGGACAAGGGCTACAAGGGCGACCTCGACATGACCACCGCGGACCTCAAGCACCTGGTCGAGGAGTTCAAGAAGGTCGTCGAGGAGGAGACGGGCGAGGCCTTCCCGCAGGACCCGCGCAGGCAGATGGACCTCGCCATCGAGGCCGTCTTCCGCTCGTGGAACACCGAGCGCGCCAGGCTCTACCGCCGTCGCGAGCGCATCCCCAACGACCTCGGCACGGCCGTCAACGTGTGCACCATGGTGTTCGGCAACATGGGCGAGACCTCCGGAACCGGCGTGTGCTTCACCCGCGACCCCTCCACCGGGCATTCGGGCGTCTACGGCGACTACCTCGTCAACGCTCAGGGCGAGGACGTGGTCGCCGGAATCCGCAACACCCTCTCCCTGGCCGACCTGGAGCGCCTCGACAAGAAGTCCTATGACGAGCTGCGCTCCATCATGGTCAAGCTGGAGACCCACTACCGCGACCTGTGCGACATCGAGTTCACCATCCAGCAGGGCAAGCTGTGGATGCTCCAGACCCGCGTCGGCAAGCGCACGGCCGCCGCCGCGTTCAGGGTCGCCACCCAGCTCGTCGACGAACGCCTGATCACCACGGACGAAGCCGTCACCCGCGTGACCGGCGACCAGCTCACAGCCCTCCTCTTCCCCCAGTTCGACAAGGCCGCGGAGAAAACGGTCGTCACCAAGGGCATGCCCGCCTCGCCGGGCGCGGCAGTCGGCGAGATCGTCCTGGACAACGATCAGGCCGCTTCGCGCGTGGCCGCCGGCGCCTCGGTGATCCTCGTCCGCCGCGAGACCAACCCCGACGACCTCGCGGGGATGATGGCCGCCTCCGGTGTCCTGACCGCTCGCGGCGGCAAGACGTCGCACGCCGCCGTCGTCGCCCGCGGAATGGGCCGCTGCTGCGTGGTCGGAGCCGAGGACCTGGTGGTCGACGAGGCCGCGGGGACCATCCACGTCAGGTCTGAGGACCTCGTACTCAAGGCCGGCGACGTCATCGCCATCGACGGCACGACCGGCGAGGTCTTCAAGGGCGACGTGCCCGTGGTCGACTCCCCGGTCATGACCTACATCTCCAAGGGCCTGGAGGCCGCTCTGGACGCCTCCCCGGACGCCGACACGCAGGACCTCGTCCGCTCCGTCGATCGGATCCTCACCCGCGCGGACAAGAGGCGCCGCCTGGAGGTGCGGGCCAACGCGGACAACCCCGAGGACGCCGAGCGCGCCCGCTCCTTCGGCGCGCAGGGCATCGGCCTGTGCCGCACCGAGCACATGTTCCTCGGCGACCGCCGCAAGCTCATCGAGGCAGTGATCCTGGCCGAGACCGCCGAGGAGCGCCAGGAGGCCTTCGACGCCCTCATGCCGCTGCAGAAGTCCGACTTCATCGGCATCTTCACGGCCATGGACGGCCTGCCGGTGACGGTGCGCCTCATCGACCCGCCGCTGCACGAATTCCTCCCCGACCTCACCGAGCTGTCCGTGCGGCTGGCCCTCAAAGCGGAGCGCGGCGAGGAGGTCACCGACCACGAGAGGCTTCTCTTGGAGGCCGTGAAGGCCAACCACGAGCAGAATCCGATGCTCGGCTTGCGCGGCGTGCGCCTGGGCTTGAAGATCAAGGGCCTGTTCGCCCTGCAGATCCGCGCGATCGCCGAGGCCGCGGTGGAGTGCAGGAAGCGGGGCTTGGACCCCCGCCCTGAGATCATGGTCCCGCTCATCGGGTCGGATCGCGAGCTTCAGATCGTCCGCGACGAGGCCCTGGCGATCATCGCCGACGTCTCGCGGGAGTCGGGCATGGAGCTCGACCTGCCCATCGGCAACATGATCGAGCTGCCGCGCGCGGCGATCAGGGCCGAGCAGATCGCGGAGGAATCCGATTTCTTCTCCTTCGGCACCAACGACCTCACCCAGACCACCTGGGGCTTCTCGCGCGACGACGTCGAGGTCTCGTTCTTCAACGAGTACTTCACCTACGGGATCTTCGGCATCTCGCCCTTCGAGACGCTCGACATCCAGGGCGTCGGCGAACTGGTGGCGACGGGCGTGCGCCGCGGGCGCCGCGGCAATCCGAACCTTCACTGCGGCATTTGCGGCGAGCACGGCGGCGATCCTGCGTCGATCCACTTCTTCGACGGGATCGGCCTGGACTACGTCTCCTGCTCGCCGTTCCGCGTGCCGGTCGCCCGGCTGGAGGCCGGCCGTGCGGCCATCGCGGATAGGGCTGAGGCGACTGCCTGAGCGGCCGCCGCTGTTCGACTGGCTTCGGCTGGGCGGTTGGTGCGGCTGATCTGCCGTTTGGGACGGATGGTCGGCCGGGACCGTTCGGACGGACCGATCGCTCGACCTGCCGCCTGGAAGGGGCGGCGCTCCACGCCGAGCGCCGCCCCTTTGCCGTATGCGGCCTGAAAGTCAACCGGCGCCACATATTGAGACTTTTCATTTCGAAAGCTCGAAAGTCTAGTGCGAGCTCGGGATGTGTGATAGGTTCGCGGCACATAGGCAACGATCGCGTCCGTGAAAGGGGTTGCTATGGCTGATCAGGTGATATTCAATCGAGATGCCGTTGGCGTGGTCTCTTCGTCGAATTGGACGGATGCGGAGACAGTCAACAGAATCGCCTACGGATACAACGATCCCATATACACTGCGGCCAGCGTCTTCCCGCAGATCCCCAACGGTGACGGCGGGGGCGTGAGCAAATTGAGCTCCGCGCTGGCGGAGTATCTGCCACTCGCCCAAAACTGCTCGAAGGAGCTGTCGGACGCCTGTTCCGTGCTCGGGTCGGGTGCGCAGAGCGCCATGGCGAATTTCGACGCCGCGGAGACGATGTCGGCGTCGGCCTACAAGAAGCTGCGAGATCGCATGGGCCAGGCCGCGATGGGGGACGACTGATGGCCTCGGGGGAGAAGAATCTGCCGCAGATTCCGAATGTTATGGCCGAATTCCAGGACATCATCGAGGATCTCAACAAGATAGCCGGAGGGTACACGCAAACCCAGCTCATGACCGTGAGCGTGCCCCGGGAGGTGTGGGACGGGGCCGCCAAAGCCGCTTACACCAGGGACCTGGAGGTGCTCAAAGGCAAGATGGAGCAGATGAGGGCGTCCGTGGACCAGTGCAAGGACTGCTTGAAAAATGTGAAGGATAAAGTCTCCAAGGCCCGTACGGCGATTCCCGGGCTGCAGACGAGATGGGATGAGGCTGAGAACACTTACAATGCCAATGTGGCTGGCGTCAAGAGATCGCGGGTCACGGAGCCGATGGACATAGCGCGCAATGAGTACCTTATGCAGAAATTCGAGAATGACAGGGATGCGGTTCAGCAGGAATGCTTGAAGGAGCATAAAAAATACATAAATGACATAGACGAGGAATCGAAGTCCGCTGCGAATAAGATCAGTGCGCTGATGAGCGCGCTCGTTCCCCCGCACGTCCGCAAAAGCCGGAGTGCGATCGGCGCGGCCTATCTTGCGGACATGCCCCTTGTGGGCGGCCAGGCGCGGTGGAATTACGCGCACGAGGCCGCGCCTCATATCGCCAAGGTGATCGAGGATAAGAACCTCACGGTTGACAAAGTGAAGAAGCTGATGGACGCCTACGGCTACGACCTCGGCGATCCGTTCGTTGCGGCGGCGGTCTCGGAACGGGTCGGAACCGAGAAAATCCTGGAATGCTCGCTCCGGCTTAGCGCCCTTCGAGGCGAGAACAGGGATCTTTCGGAGAAGGCGATGTGCAGCATGGGGACCATGCTGGCGCTGTACAGCGGTGGTTCCAACTTGGACGGCATGCACTGCGCGGAGCAGAACTCGTTCGAAACCGTGCGGAAGGGCTTGAAGACCGCGGACGGGCGGTCCCTCGCGGAAGTGACTCAAGCTCGAATGGAAGAGCTTAAGGCCGTGGGGCGGAAGAAGTATTCGATCTATGATTACACCAAAAAATCAAGAAATCACGATTATATCATAGGATATGATATTTTTTCGCAAATGACAGGATTTACTGCGAAAAGAAATCCTAATTTAACGTTAGGTGGTGAATTTTTTAGTAAATTACCTTCGGGGCCTTCGGTGGCACATGATATCGTCGCATGGGACAATGAAGTAAAATCATGGTCTTATCATATGGGCTATGGAAGGCGTCCAATTCTTTTTGCAGACAAACTTAGAGTAGAGAAAAATTACGAATTCCGAGATGCAATTCATTCAATGTTATTGCTTATGGATCGTCCAGAGTATATTGAAAAAAATCTTTCAAAATTCCCTCGTATATCCAATTATACCGCTCTCATCGAAGCCGAAAATAGGCGATTCGATTCTCTTCAACGATTCATGACGAGCCATACGACATTCGATGTCGATGTCACGGGTGATGGAAAGCCAGATCATGCCAGAATTGATATGACGCGATATCTGACGGGTCACCGTCAGAGCGTGCCAGTGTCATATTATTCTGGTTTTCAAGATGGCGGTGAAATCTACGGCAAGGTGATCAAGCAATTGTCGGCTCCGGGGGACGCGGCTCCGGAGAAGCCGGCGCGTTGGCAGTACAGTGACCCGGCGAAATACGAACAGGATTACAAAGCTTGGGAGGAACGAGTTAAGGTTTGGAAGGACCGCAATAGCCGGGCCACTAGAATCGCAGGCGGTTTCTTGTACGGCTATCAGGAAGGCCTCGAATCGCCTGCTGGTGGTAAGGTCAATGGCCAGGATGCCTTCGGGTACCATAATAAAAATCTCCGATCCTGGGCTGGACTAATTCTCGCGCCTCATATCGATGGAATTACAGCGTCAATGCAGGGACATTACAGCAACTATTTCGGCACGGTCGACGGGGCTTTCGACCGCCGTTCCTCCATACAGTTCGGCAGGGATTTCGCCAGGAGAATCACCAGTAGTGACGGGGTGTTCGTGGATATGGGTTTCGACAGTCTGAGCGGAAATGCTGGCTCGAAGGTCTCATTCCCGTCGGATACGGACAAGAGGCCGCCGGCGATGGATGCCATGCTGGCCGTCACTCAGGAAGGCTATTCCCGAGATATGGAATATGCGATAATATCGGGTAAAAAAGAGAATGTGACAGGAATTATAAATAAATGGGCTCCTATGGTACGGACATGTTTTACCGCGCCAAAACATGCAAATATCGAAGTGTTCGAGGAGCTCGAGAAGCGCAACCAAAGGTGGCAAGAGGACATAAAAAATGGCTTTGGGGCGATCCCCTATTCTAATTGGGTGGGTAAAGGAGTGAGCTATATTCTCGATCAAGGTCAAAAAGTAATGCTCCCAAATATTTTAGAAAACTACTTGCCAACGAATGCAGGTTATCAGACACGTCTTGATGGTATGAAAGCGGAAAATACTGCAAATACATACATGAAGCAAGTTCTATATAGCACAATAGCTGAACATGGCGACTTTAATCATAGTGAAGACGGAAAACAAAGTGAAGCAAAATTATTTGTAAAAAATAACGATAGTTTAGATATGTTTATAAATAATGATGGAAAAGTAGTTTCTTACGACAAAATGACGATAAAACAGAAAAAATTCTATGAAGATTCAATAATTCCTCAAGATACCGGATTAAATAAACCAAAATTAGGCGAATATAGAAATTATTTTATTGAAATCGATAATGCTTTAAATAATCGTGCTGTTCAATATCTGCAGGAACGAGATGTGAAAAAGTCTTAGGAGATTATCTATGTCAAAAATCAATACACTTTATTCTAAATTATTATTTATAATTCCGATATTTTGTTTATCTAATGTATCTGGATGTTCAGAATCTGAATTTATAACAAAACCCTCTTATATGACTCCAGTGGCTTATCCTAGTGTTATAGATAATTTTCACATGAAAGTTCCTGCAGGTTGGAGATATTTAGAATATAAAGAATACGTAGGCATGGCAAAATATTGGCTTATTCGTCAAGGTCAAGATTCTTCTTCTTTTACAGGTATACGCATTTTTCGTTTACCGCCTGACCGTGTACCTGGAAGCGTTATTTCGGATGACGATGGTGACAATATAAAAGTAGATATTGCAAAATATCGTTCTGAAGACATGGTAGACGCTGGTAAAGCTGGAACTTTCAAAATGAAAAGTTTTCCGTGTAAAATAATAGATAAAACAAAGGCATGCGGATATTCCGGTTATTCTATTCGTCAGAATAGAAGATATTTTATGCATTTTTGGTTTATATGGCGACATGATGGGCTTTGGAAAATATCTATATATAGTGATCCTGATGCGGATGAAATCCCTCAAGAATTGATTGAAGCTTTGGATACGATTAGGTGGGAGAGACGTTGAGATTAATAAGTGGATACTCGTGGCATTTTCTTTGTTTTCTAAGCTTGTTTGCTATGTTAGGGTGCTCGATTTCCAAACCTAAGCCAGATTCTTCTTATATGACTCCTGTGGCGAATACAAATCTTTCCGATTATTTTCATATGAAGATTCCGGACGGATGGAGATCATTGAATCGTAATGAGTATGTCGGTATGGCTAGTTATCGACTTGTTCGCCAGGCGGAGAATTCTTCTTCTTTTACAGGTATTCAAGTTATTCGAATTGCTCCTGAACATTTTAGAGGAGCGACTTCAGATGCTGATGGTGACAATAGGAAAGTTGACATGTCGAAATACTGCATAGAAAGCATGTCCGATGCAAGGAAAGTAGGTGTGGTTAGCGTTAAAAAATTACCTGCTCGGATTATAGATAAATTGCAAACTTGTGGGTATTCTGGTTATGAAGTGCACGAAAACAGGAAATATTTTGTATACTATTGGTTTGTGTGGCGTCACGATGGAATGTGGGAAATCTTTATCAATAGCGATCCTGATGCGGACGAGATTCCTCGGGAATTGGTTAAAGCTTTGGATACGATTAGATGGGAAAGACGTTGAGCACGTTACTTGTACATTCACGACATTTTCTTTGCTTTCTAATTTTAATTGCTCTACCGAGATGTTCAAATTCTATACCTAAACTGAACTCTTCTTATATGACTCCTGTAGCTTATCCAGGCGTTATGGACAATTTTCATATGAAAGTTCCATCTGGTTGGCGGTTTTTAGATCCTGGTGAATATCAAGGCATGTCACCAAGCTATTGGATTGTTCGTCAGGGGCAAAATTCTTCTTCTTTTGCTGGTATGCGTGTTTTTCATATTTCTTCTAAACGTATTGGTGCCTACTATGGAACTTCAGATGCTGGTGGTGACAATCTAAAAATTAATGTCAAAAATATTGCTCGAAAACTTTATTAGAAGCTAAAAAAGCAGGAACTCTTAACGTCAAAAATTTTCCTTGTCGAATTATAGATAAATTGCAAGCTTGTGGATATTCTGGTTATGAAATGCGTGAAAATAGAAGATATTTCGCTAATTTTTGGTTTGTATGGCGTCATGATGGAATGTGGGAAATAAATATTTATAGCGACCCTGATTCAAATGAGATTCTTCAGGAGTCGCTTAAGGCTTTAGATACGATTAGATGAGAAAGACGTTAAATAAAACGTTGAATATGCTGTATGATATATTAATATTATGATAATTAAATGGTTATTTAATTGCTAAGATACGTGATCAGTAATATATAAAGTACGTATCACATTCGAAAATCTGTTCGTTTTGAGAATATCTATCGATGATAGTTTGCATTCTGGCGGTGCCTATGGGATTCCGGTGAGAGCGCGTTGTCTGAGCAAAAATACGACTTTCACCCACGGCGAGCGGCACTCTGGACTTTACGGGCGGCGCTCTGGATTTTCCTGATCAGATGAAAGTCCACTGGAGCACTGACACGTCAAGGTTTTACTGCTGAACTCTCTCAAGTTCCAGGCTCTCAGAGCAGGGCTAATGTTTTAGATTTCGGAATCGGCTGACATGTCGACACGGGTTTGGATAGGATGGTCAGGTCGGGTCGGTTGCTTGTGGCCGGCTCGCTCGCCGATATTGAAAATCTTTAATATCTCAAGTTTCATCGGAGGGAGTGGCTATGAAGGCACGGTTGCTGGCTGTTGTATGCCTAGTGGCGTGTGCTCTGGCGGGATGTTCGGGGGACTCGGGCAAGAGTCCGTCGGGGTCGGCTGGTTCTTCGGGGAAGAGCAAAGCGGTGTTTCCGGATCGGTCGAAGTCGAAGGCGGCTTCGATGCAGTCGTCTCTCCGGAACGGAAAGCCGGTTGTCCGGGCAGAAGTCGGCAAACAGATTCAGCCGGGCCGTTATGAAATCCGGGCTTACGGTTTGACGGGCGATGTAAACTGTGTCATTCGGCAGGTGTCGGGTAAGGTCACGGCTCGCTCCGTTCTGCATCAAACCATAGATTTACCGCAAATCCAGGCTTTACAGGGGCATTTGTTTACGGCAGACCTTGCTTCGGGGGAGGTGGTGGAGATTTCGGCATTCGATAAGTCCGGATTCTCCGTCTCGTTCACCCCGGCAGCGACGAAGTTTGCCTACTCGCCGAGAGGGGCAGGCACATGGGTGGCCGGGTTGGATATCCCCACCGGTAAATTCCGCTTGACTGGTATCCGCAATTCGATTCGTGTGTGGGTTTTCGATGCTGACGGGCGGATGAAATCGTGTCAATACACGGATCCCTTGTTCGACAAGGAGGCCTTGGGCAAAATCACGCCCTTGATTCGACTCAACAAGGGGGATGTCCTCGTCTACTTCGCTTCCTCCTTCTCGGGATCCGCCGCTGGAGATGGAAGCATTATCTTGCAGTCTTCCGTTGACGCTCAAATGGAACGGGAATGGAAAGATACTGCCCCTGACAAAGCTACAGGTCAACCGATAACAATTGAAACTCGCGCTAAAAACTATGTTGTCGGCAAAGACATACCTGCTGGATATTATAGAATAGAATCAGTAACAAATGAACCAATAATCGAGTTTAATGTACACGTCAATGGTAAAGATATTGATGGGCTGGGAGTTGCCTCTTCTGCGGTACTTCAAAAAACTAACGAGCTGGACAAAATGAATATGATGACTATCCATGTGGTTGAAGGACAAAAATTTCATATTTCGATAAAGGGAAAAGACGGTAAAAGACATAATGGCATAGATTTGGTGAGCCCTTTTCGGTTTCACTTTATTCCAATTGATAAAATCAATGTGAATGCTAAAGCTATGCCACCTGGCATATATGCGGTAGGGCGTGATATTCCGCCCGGCGTATACGAGTATGCGGGTGGAGATAAGCATCTGAAAATTTTGGAGGTGGCTTCTCCAGAGGGGCAATATATAAGCTATTCGTCGGGACTTCGGTCTAAAGAGACAAAACCTCACCGTGTGACTCTATCGAAAGGGCAAATGGTTTTCATCAGCTCGGACGGCTTGGTGAATCTACGGAAGAAGGGATAGCTGACGCCTGTCTAAGCGTGAAGAGATCGTTTCTTTGCTTCAGAGAAATCGGAGGCACTTTATTCGCTGAGTCTTTGAGCGGGAACTAAAGGGTTTTGCTGTTCGGATTCCATATTTTGAGAAGCCACCCGATAGGCAGTCACCGAATGAATGACGATTTTTAGGCGGGATACCGCGAATAGAGACTGTAAAAGGAAAATCCTGCCTGGGGAAGGCTTCCCATCGGGATCCCGCTCGTGTAGGCTGATTGCGTATCAGTCACATACACGAATAACCGATCCTGAAGAAAGGCGGGGTTTAGTATGGCTGTATTGAATATCGATTTCGCCGACTTCGAGAAATTGATCAACGAAGTCGAGGATGCGGCCGGCAGATTCAACAGCGCCTATTCCAAATTCCAAGGCCGGTCCAACGGAACATGGAACGAAGAGGTCAACGAACTGGCCAAATTCGCCTCCCCCGAAAACCAGGCCTTTACCTACCTGGACAGGGTCTTCCAGGATGTCGAGAGCCGTTTCGAATCCTTGGTGAAGTGGCTGCGATCGGCCCTGCAACTTTTCCAAAAGACCGACGGCATCCAGGCTGAGACCTACACCCGCCTGAACGCCAAAATCGATGCGATATCCACCTACGCTCACCGCGTCAAACCCGACCACATGGCCATGAGGGTCCGCTCCCACAAGCTCATGCCCGTGCAGGCAACGACTAAGGCAATGTGAGGAGACGATCATGCCCTACCCCCACATTGACCGCTTATCCTATATGCTGGACTATTCAGTCAGTTTAGCCGACGAAATCACCCGATGGATGGACAGCGTCGCAAGCAATCTGACCGATGTCGCCAATTGCATCACCCATGCTCGCAATTCCTTGAACATGACGGGAAAAACCGGTGATGCGATCGAAACCAGCCTCGATAGGCTCAGTAAAGCTATCCTCCAACATACCGACAATATCGGTATTTTGACATCTGCACGGCGAACCGTCGCAGAAGGCGCACGTACAGCAGTCTCCCATGCTAATGAAGTGAAAAACGAATCAAATAACATAGGGTCTAGCCACGGTGGTTTAACAATAAAAAATGACACTGACAGCGGTCAGTCGTCTCCTGCTTCTGGCTCCACCTCGGATTCCTCGACGGGGCCGGACCCCGCTCAGGCCGCGAAGATGCAGGCGTTGGACGCGAAGGCGGCCAAGTACCTCGCGCAGCTGTCGGCGACCACGGACGCCGGGATCGTCAAACTTGCGGAGATCTACCCGCCTGACCACAGCAACAGTCGCGGCAGGGGCGGCGGGGGACACCATGTCCACTCCGGCACCCCGGAATCGTCGGGTGCGCCTTCAGGGACGGTGGTTCCCGCCTCGGTCTCCCCTCAGCATTCGGCCGCAGTCTGGCAGCGCGGCCCCGACGTCATGGGCCCGGTCGGCACCCCCGGCGCCAGCCACCCGATCGGCGACCATTCGCCCGGCGGAGCGGGTGTGAGCGGTCCCGGCGTGCGGCTGGAATCTGCCCAGCCTCCCGCCACGGGCCACGGCCTCACCGGCCATGGAGGGCACGGTTCGCCGCTGTTGTCCCCGGACGTCACCGACGCCCAGCTCGGCGAGCGGGCCTCCCTGGGATTCCGCAATCAGACCGCCAAACCCTCCGGGTGGACATCGCCTGTGGTTTCGGCCAGCACCCTGGCCGTCGCCGGTGCCCTGGCCCGAGGCGCCAACCTCGCCCAGGCCCGAGCCAGCCTCCGGCAAGCCGCCCAGGCAGCCCAGACCACCGCCGCCCGTGCCGGGACGAACCCCGTCCCCCGAGCGGGCGCCCCCGCCGGACGGCCGGTGACCCCGCGAGCCGGCCTGCCGGGCGGGCGGGCCACATCCGCCACCGGAGCCCGAGCGGCGTCCCCCGCCCAACGGCCCGCCCCCACCAGCAGCCGCGCCAACAAAGCCGTGGGCACCCCCGGCCGGCAGACGCCCCGCACAGGCGTCCCGCGGGCCGGCGCGCCCGCCACCGGAACGCGGACCTCGGGAGCGAAAAACGAGACGGCCCGGAAGACGGCGGCGACGAAGGCCAGAACACCGGGCGTATCCAGGCCCGGCACGGCCGAATCGAAGACCCCGACGGCCAGAACCGGCATGCCTAGACCCGGCGCCCCGGCGACCTCCCGGGCCGCAACGGCAGGCGGAACGAAAACCGGGGTACCCCGCGCGGGAACGCCCAACGGGGCCCGCACCGGCGCCGCGTCGGGCAGAAACCCCGGCAAGGCCACGGAGAGGACTCCAGGGGCAGCCGCTGGCAAGACCGCGAAAACACCCGCGAACCGGATCCCGGGCGGAGCCCCCAGGACGGCCGAAGGCACAGCGGCGAAACCAGGCACGCCCACGGGCAAGGAGACTGCCGCAACCGTGAACGGCCGCGTCGCGGAGACCGCCGGGAAGGGGACGGGTGGCGGGACGGCCCGCCAAGCCGGCCGCCAGGCCGAACGGGGCGGAGCCTCGGGCATCGCCCGCCGTCAAGTGGAAACCGGTTCGGCCATCCCGACGACGAAAGGCGCCGCCGCCCGAACCGCGGCCACACGGCCCGTCACCGCAGATCCCGCACCGGAGCCCGCCGTGGCTCCCCGCAGCGGCGGGGCGGCCACCGGCGCGGCCCAAACCCGGCTCCCAAGCCAATCCGCTCCCAGCGTCGTCCGCACCGGCGGCGGGGCCAGCGGCATCGCCCACGCCGCGCCCGTCCAACAGCCCCGGACGGAACCCAGCATCCGCATCGTCGCCGGAGTCTCCGCCCCGCGCGACCGGATACCCGCCGCCGGCCGCCCCGCCACCACCGCGGGAGTCACCGCCCCCAGGCAACGCGTGGACGCCACCGTAGCCGGAGCCCCCGGGAACAACCGAGAAGGAACGAAGGAGATCCCCGAGTAGAACGCCGTAGACAACCGAATACCTCGCCGGCTGGCGGTTTCCCGCGATCACGACGCGACCGAGGGAAACCGCCAGCCGTCTTGTCATTCCACGGCCCGTTCGAAGGATAGGAGAACTGCCTGGACCCCACCCCGAGCCCCGGGCCCCGGAGAGGAGGGAAGAGCTGGGTGGGCGAGGCTCGTCTAGGGAGAAAAAGCTGCGGTTCGCCGGGGGTGGGAGAGAAAAACCATGGTTCGCTGGGGACGCGATTCGCCAAGGGGAGGAGAAAGCGCTGAAATGCCGCTTATAGGGAAGCGCTCAAATGCCGCCTGCGTCGGCGCCGGCACGCAAGTGAGATCGATCCATTCGGTAGCGTTTCAAAGTATTTAATGTATGTGAATGAACAAGTCGCACGATATGCGGAGTACCGTTGATGAAGGTGATATAAGCCACTAAGTAAAGGGACTAAGGTCCTAATAGGGGCAAGGTTCGGCGGGGCTGTTCAAGCGGAGTAATTTACGCAATAGTTCTTGTGCGAAAATCTGCTCGAAATTCAAAGAAAGAGTAGCCTAACCTGACTTTGGTGGCCCGACATCCAGGGCCGGAAGTTGGATAGAGGCTGTGATGATACTTCATGAATGTCCGCTCCGTACGCCGCTGAGGCTTACGCGAGTCGACTTACCCGAAAAGAACATGCTACGCATGCAGGAGCTCGGAGTGCGCCCCGGGACCGAGGCAGTCGTGACACAGCATGCAGGATTCGGAGGCGTCGTCATCAACATCGCAGGATCGCGAGTGGCGGTGGACCACCGTTCCGCACGCAGCATCGAAGCGGAGGTCCTCTCATGAGCTGCCCCAAGTGCCAACCGTCCGAGGCTCCGGCAGGCGGCGTCGCCACGATGACCGGCCGCGAGCCGACCATCGCCCTCGTCGGCAACCCCAACGTCGGCAAGTCCACGCTCTTCAACCGGATCACCGGCGCACGCCAGCGCGCCGTCAACGCCCCGGGCACGACGGTGCAGGTGGCCACCGGCCACTGGCGCGCGGTCGGGGCGCGAGTCCTCGACCTGCCCGGAACGTACTCGCTGATCGCCACGAGCCCCGACGAGCAGGTCGTCACCGACACCGTCAGCGGGGCGCCGGGTTCCGTCACCGATCCGAATGCCGGCCTGGGCGTCGACCTCATACTCGTCATCCTCGACGGAAGCTCGATGACGCGGTCCCTCTACCTCCTCGCCCAGGTCGCCCAAACCGGGCGGCCCGCCGTGGCTGTCGTCACCATGGCTGACGTCGCCGAGCAGAACGGCGAGCCCGTCAACGTCAACGCCCTCGCCAAGAAGCTCGGCATACCGGTGATGGCCTTCGACCCCCGTTCGGGCCGGGACTCCGCCGTCTTGGAGCAGATGATCGCGACCGCCCTCGTGACCCGCCCCCGCGTCAACGGGATCGTCCCCGACCCGAACGCCCCCGGATACTCCGCCGACGCGGCCGCCGAGGCCCTCGCGAGCGCGGGCCTTCCGGAGCGCGGCGAGCGCGAAGACCTCATCGGCGACGCCGGCTGCGGCTGCGGCTGCTCCGATGGCAGCGGGAAGAAATCCGACGGCCAGACGCCCGGCCGCGAGGAGAGCGGCGGGGCAGCCGAGGCCGCGGCAGACGGACGCGCTGCTGCGGCGGGTGAGCGTGAGGCTTTGGCGGGTGAGCGTGAGGCTGCGACCGGTGCCGGGCGGGCCGGTGGCGCCGACGGCGTCGCATCCGGGGCGTCGGCGAGCGCATCGGACGGCCCGGACGCGGCGAGCCCGGTCGCCTCCGACGCAGGCGCGGCCGTCACGACCGTCACGGCCGCCGAATCCGAGATGGACCGCGCGGCCCTCCTCTTCAGCTGGGTGGACGGCGTCGAGGCCTCCTGCCGCGAACACCCGGCCGACCCGGCGCGGCTGTCGCGCTCGGACAAGATCGACCGCGTGCTCCTCAACCCCGTCGCGGGGGTCCTGATCTTCCTCGGCCTGCTGTGGGCGCTGTTCCACGCCGCCGGGGAGTGGGCGAAGCCTCTCCAGGACCACTTCGAGGACTTCTTCGCCAGCGAGGAGGACGGGGCGACCTCCGTCGCCAACGGCATAACCTCGCTGCTCGACAAGGCGGGCATAGGCGGCGGATGGCTCCAAGCCCTCCTGGTCAAAGGCCTGGCCGCGGGCCTCGGGGTCGTCGCCAGCTTCTTCCCGCTCATGTTCGTCATCTACATCGCCTTCTCGATTCTGGAGGACTCGGGGTACATGGCCCGCGCCGCCTTCCTCGGCGACCGGCTCATGCGGCGGATCGGCCTGGACGGGCGCGTCATCCTGCCGCTCATCATGGGATTCGGCTGCAACCTGCCCTCGCTGGCCGCGGCGCGCACCCTGCCGTCGGCGCGCCAACGCCTTGTCACCGTGCTCATCACCCCGTACACCTCGTGTGCGGCGCGACTGACGATCTACCTCATGGTCGCCAGGATCTTCTTCGCCGGGAACGTCGGCACGATCGTCTTCCTCATGCACCTGTTCTCGATCATCATGGTCGTCAGCGGGGCGTGGGTGCTCAAGCACTTCATCACCAAGGACGAACAGTCCGCGCCGCTCATGCTCGTCCTGCCCGCCTACCAGGTGCCGCGCCTGCTGCACATGCTGAAGATGACGCTGCGCCGCTCGTGGGCGTTCGTCACCGGGGCGGGCAAGATTATCGTGGTCATGACGATCGTCGTGTGGATCATGGGCGCGATCCCCATGGGAGCGGGAGGTGAAGGGAAGAAATTCGCCGACAAAGAGCTCGCCATGGAGGACTCCCTCTACGGCAAGACCGCCCAGGTGCTCGTGCCGGTGTTCAAACCCACCGGCTTCGGCGAATGGCACATGACCGGAGCGCTCATGACCGGCTTCGTCGCCAAAGAGACGGTGGTCTCCTCGATCGTCACCTCCTACAACCTCGACCCCGATAAGGACGCCGGCGACGCACAGGACGACGGATCGGACCTCGGCAAGCTCCCCAAGCTCGTCACCTCCTCCCTGAAGGAGTCCGCGGGGGAGGGGCGTGAGGGCCTGGCGGCCTTCGCCTTCATGGTGTTCGTCCTGACCTACACGCCGTGCCTGGCGACGGTGGCCGAGCAGACCAAGCTGATCGGAGGCAAACGGGCGACCCTGGCCGTGGGCGTCCAGCTGGCGGTCGCCTGGGCGTTGGCCGTGGCCGTGTTCCAGATCGGGAAGATCTTCGTATGAACGCCGTGAAGGCCTTCAGACGGGCTCGCGCGGCCGGCGCGCGAGCCCGCGAGGGCGGCCTGCCCGGGGGCGGTGCCGACGAGGCTGGGAGCGGCTTGCCCCGGGACGCCGGAGGCGGCCTGCCGGGAAACGGCGGGCGTGTCGACCGGGGCGGCCGACACGGCCGGCCGGGAGGCGATCGCCCCCGCGTCGAGACGCCCCGGCAGGGCGGCGCATCGACGCGGAGGACCCCCGCGGGCCCGGTCGGCTCGGTGACCGACCGCGTGCTCCGTCAGCTTCGCGAGGGCAGGACCGTCCGTGCCATCGCCGCGACGAGCGGGGTCTCCGAAGTCTTCGTCTCCACGATGCTCGACCACTTCGAGCGGCTCGGCCTACTCGACGAGGCGAACTCGCTGTGCTCTTCCGGCCTCGGAGCCTGCTCGACCACCGAGCTGACCGACGAGGCGAGGGTCGCCTGCGCGGGGTGCCCGCTCGTCATCTAGCGTCTAGCGATGCCGCCGTCTGGCCGTTCGTCGTTCAACCGCGCGTCGTCCAGCCGTTCGGTCGCTCTGCATGAGCGGCCGAGCCGAGCATCGCGGCGTTCGGGATGCTCGGACGCGGGAGGCAGCGCCGGCTGGGGGCCTCCGAACGGTGTGCCGAGCCGGCCGGCGGACCGCCCGACGGCCGCGCCGCCGGGACGCAGGCCGGGCGAACCGATGGGACGCAGGCTGGGTCCGCATGGCGGGCGGGCGCGATGGACGCAGCGCGGAACTGGCACAATGGCGCAATGGACGTGGTGAGCCGAAGGCGCTCCGACGAGCCGGACGGGCTGCTCGGCCGGCTCCGCGAGGCCGTGCGCGGAGAGGTGGACGCCAGTGCGCGCCGCCGGGCCGAATACGCCACGGACGCCTCGAATTACCGGATACCGCCGCGCGCGGTCGTCTGCCCGGCCGACGCCCAGGACGTCGCCGCCGCCCTGGCCGTCGCCCGCGAACTCGGCGTGCCGGTCACGGGGCGCGGCGGCGGCACATCCTGCGCCGGCAACTCCATCGGCCCGGGGATCGTCCTCGACTTCTCTCGTCACATGAACGCCATCCTCGACGTCGACCCCGATTCCCGCACCGCCCGCGTCCAGCCGGGCGTGGTCATGTCCGACCTGCAGAAGGCCGCGGCCCCCTTCGGGCTGCGCTTCGGGCCCGACCCCTCCACGCAGAACCGGGCGACCTTCGGCGGCATGATCGGCAACAACGCCTGCGGCCCCCACGCCGTCGCCTTCGGACGGACCGCGGACAACGTCGACCGGCTGCGCCTGCTCCTGGCCGACGGGCGGGAGATCGCGGCTGGCCCCGGCGGCCTGGGCGTGGACGCCGTCGACGGCCTGGCCGAACTCGTCGCAGCCAACCTCGCGGCCATCCGCACCGGCCTCGGCCGCTTCAAGCGCCAGGTCTCCGGCTACTCGCTGGAGCACCTCCTGCCCGAGAACGGGCGGAACCTCGCCTCCTTCCTCGTCGGCAGCGAGGGAACCCTGGCCCTGGTCACCGAGGCCACGGTCCGGCTCGTGCCCCGCCAGGCCTCGCCGGTGCTCGTCGTCCTCGGATATCCGGACATGGCCTCCGCCGCCGACGACACCGTGCCCCTCCTGGCCCACGGCCCGCTGGCCGTCGAAGGCCTGGACGCCCAACTCGTCGACGCGGTCAGGCGGGCCAAGGGCTCCGTGCCCTCATTGCCCGCCGGAGCCGGGTGGCTCTTCGTCGAAGTCGGGGCCGAGGGGGACGTCGACGCCATGACGCGGGCGCGAGCCCTGGCCGACGCAGCGGCCACCGACGCCGTGGACATCCGGCCCGCCGGGCCCGAGGCTCGGGAACTGTGGCGCATCCGCGCCGACGGCGCGGGTCTGGGCGGCCGCACCCCGGCGGGCAACCCCGCCTGGCCGGGATGGGAGGATTCGGCCGTCCCGCCGGAGAACCTCGGCGCCTACATCCGCGAGTTCGAGGCCCTCCTCGGATCGCACGGCCTGGCAGGCCTCCTCTACGGGCACTTCGGCGACGGCTGCCTGCACATCCGCATCGACTTCCCCCTCGAAGAGGACGACGGGCGGCCGAGATTCCGGGCCTTCATGGAGGAGGCGGCGGACCTCGCCGCCCGCTTCGGCGGTTCGCTCTCCGGCGAGCACGGCGACGGCCGGGCCCGCTCGGAACTGCTCGGGCGCATGTACGGCTCGGAGATCCTCAGCCTGTTCGGCCGGGTCAAAAGCCTGTTCGACCCTGCAGGAGTCCTCAATCCGGGAGTCCTCGTGCGCCCCGACCCGCTCGACGCGCACATACGCCGCCCGGACGCCCACCGGATCGAGTACGCGGGAGGTTTCCACTTCGCCGACGACCACGGCGACATGACCCGGGCCGTCCACCGCTGCACGGGCGTGGGCAACTGCCGCGCCAACCGCTTCGACATCGGGATGTTCATGTGCCCCTCCTACGAGGCCACGCGCGACGAGAAGGACGTGACCCGGGGGCGGGTCCGCGTCCTGCAGGAGGTGGCCAACGGCGGCCTGCTCGACTGGACGGCGCCGGGGGTCCTGGAGTCCCTCGACCTGTGCCTGGCGTGCAAAGCCTGCTCGCGGGACTGCCCGACGGGCGTCGACGTCGCCCGCTACCGCTCCGAAGCCCTCTACCGGGCCTACAAGGGCAGGCGCCGGCCGATGACGCACTACACGCTCGGCAACCTGCCCCGCCTGGCGGGCCTCGTCACGAAGGTCCCGGGCCTGGCGCGCCTGGCCAACGCGGTCATGGGGATCGGGCCGCTGCGCCGACTCGGCTTCCGCCTGGCCGGAGTCGACACCCGCCGGGGAATGCCCGGGTTCGCCACCCGCCGGTTTTCCCGGACGGCCCAAGCCCGCCGGCTCGGCACGGCCGGCGGCGCGGACGGCCCGCCCGGCCGGAGCCTGGCCGACGGCCGCCACGTCGTCCTGTGGGTCGACTCCTTCTCCGAGACGCTCGACACGCGCGGGGCGAGGGCCGCCGTCGACGTCCTCCAGGCCGCCGGATACACCGTGCTGTTGCCGCCCGGCGAGGCCTGTTGCGGGCTGACCTGGATATCCACCGGCCAGCTCGGCACGGCCAAGAGGAAGCTGGGCAGGCTGCTGTCCACACTCGCGCCCTTCGCAGCGAGCGGGGTGCCGATAGTCGGCGTCGAGCCCTCGTGCACCGCCGTCCTGCGCTCCGACCTGGAGGACCTCCTCCCGGACGACGCGAGGGCCCCGCTGGTCAAGGCGATGACGTACACGCTCGCCGAGCTCCTCACGGCCCCCGAGCCCGTCGGGCCCGGCCGGGGATGGCGCATGCCCGACCTCGCGGGCGTGGAGATCGTCGCCCAGCCCCACTGCCATCACTATTCCGTCATGGGGTGGGCCGCCGACGAGGACCTCCTGCGGAAGGCCGGCGCGTCTGTGACGAAGGTTACCGGATGCTGCGGGCTGGCGGGCAATTTCGGCATGGAAAAAGGGCATTACGAGGTGTCCGTGAAAGTCGCCCAGGCCAGGCTCGTGCCCGCCCTGTCCGAGGCCGGCCGCGACGCGGTATTTTTGGCCGACGGATTCTCCTGCCGGACGCAGGCCGGCCAGTTGGCCGGATCGCGGGGGATCCACCTCGCCGAGCTCATACGCGACGGAGCGGAGGCGGCCAGGAGACGGGGAGGAAGCTGATGGAAAATAGGAATAAAGCGCCCCGCCGGGGGAATTCCGATTCGGTAGCTAGTGGAGCGGGTCTGCCGTGGGCTACCCTAGGAGCATCACGCATTGTTTCTTGAAGGAGGTCCCGCACGATGGCGCTTTTTGCCCTGTCAGGCGGCCGCATTGTGCCAGCTCAGGCAGTCGAGCTAGACGGCACGTCTGCGACGGAAGTGTTGGGCGCGCTTCGCGAGCGCGCCCTCGACATTGTGGGCGTGCCGCTGTTTCCCATCGTGTGGGAGCAGGCCGACCGGCAGCCCGGAGAATCTCACCTGCTCACCATGGACTCCGCCGGCAACACCGTCATCGTCAGCATACGCGCGCATTTCTCCGCAGTGAGCCTCTTCGAGGCTCTGAGCCTGGCCGGGCGCTACTCCAGCATGTCCCGCCGCGAGATCGTCGCGATGTACCCGGGCGGCCAGGCCGCCTTCGACTCGGCCTGGCAGACGTTCCGGGAATCCTCGCCGGCCACGGCGTCGGCGGGAGCCCGCATGGTCGTCGTGACGCTGCGCGCCGACGACGACCTCTTCCCCGTCATCACGACGCTCTCCGAGGGCGTCCGGGTCCTCGAGGCGCGCGTCTACGGTTCGGGGACCCAACGGTATCTCAGCGTGGACACCTGCCACAAGCGCGCCGTCAACAGCACGACCGACGCCCGGACCGTGGCCCCCAGGCCGGCCGCTGCGCCCGCGGTCGCGGGGGACCTCCCGGCCGGCCCGGCGCCTGTCGCGCCCCGGGCGGCCGCGGGCAGATCGCGGGTTCCGGCCCACGTCCACCTCGACCGCTCCCGGCCGCTCGTCCGGGTCGAGGAGAGTGCGACCCCCGAGCAGGCCGGCGACGACAGGCGGATGGACTCCGGGCCCGTGGAGACCGGAGACAAGCGCCGCCGCCGCTCACGTCCGCGTGAGTCCCACGTCTCCGCCCCGCGGGAGGCGACGGCGCCCCGCTCTCTCGGCAACTCCCCTCTCGGCAACTCCGCGGCCGCCCTCCCAGAGCCCGGCCGCGCCGCGCCGTCGAACGGAGGCCCCGGGCGGGGCCGCGAGGGCAGGAGGGCGGCGAAGCTGACGCCTGTCTCTCCGGCCTCGGCTCCCTCGGCCCCCCAGACGTCCGCCTCCTCCGCGCCCCAGGCGTCCTCGTCGCCGGCGGCCGCCCCGGCCAGGCCCGCCTTCGACTCCTCGAAGATCCCGGTGATACCGGCGTGGCGCCTGGAGAACGAGAAGGAGCGCGACACGCCGAACTACATATACGCGATGCGCCAGCAGCAGGTCACCCGCGTGCGCACCGAACAGCTCCTGTGGGAGAAATCAGCGCCCAAACGCGACTCCTCGGCCGGAAGGGCGGAGGCGAACTCCGAATCGATGGCGGCATCGGCCTCCGAGGACGCCGTCAAGCGGGCGGCCGAACGCGAGATCCTCTCGCCCGCCGGACGACTGCTCGCCATCGCCAGCCGCAACAGGACCCCCTTGAGCCTGTCGATCGAACGCGAAGGCGCGAGGCCGGCCGCGGCCAAGCTCACCGCCTGGGGGACGCTCATCGTCGGCCGGGCGTCGTTCACCGACCCCTCCCAGGCGGCGTCGGAGGCCCTCGGCGGCATCGAAGTCGACGGCTGGCGGGCATGGACCGCCTCCGACGGCCGCAGCCTCGACGACCTCTGACTCGCCCGCACCCGACCCCTGCCCGGCATCCCGGACGGCAGCATCTCACCCGCTGCGACCACCGCCGATCTCACCGTCGGCAGCACGATCGACGCGTCGAAGCGCGCTCACGCCATCGCCGTTACGCGCCGTTTCACGCTTCCACGCGCCGTCTATCGCCTCCCGCGCGCCGTCGCGCCTCGGCGCCCCGACCCCGTCGAAGCGCCGCGTCGTCTCCGGGCCGTTACGGCCGAGCACGTAGGCCCTCACGAAACGGGCGATTTCGCCGAAGGCACGTTCGCGCACGTCGCGGCGGGAGAGGGTGACGTCGTGAACGGCGTCCTCGAGCTTGACGAGCGTCGTGTGAGCGCCCAGGTCGGGGACCCGCTTCCAGATTTGCGCGACGTCCAGAACCGAGTCTGCGGCCCGGAAGCCCTCTGTCCACGTCTCGCCGGTGATCGAGCGGGCGGAGGTGAGGACGAGGACCGGGCAGTCGATGGCTAAGCCGCCGCTGACGCGGGCGTGCCCCGCCAGTATCGCCGAGAGCCAGCCGGCGCGCACCGGTGCGCCCGTGCCCGTGCGGAATGCCGGGTCGGGGTTCCACCCCGTCGTCCAGAACGGATCGTCCGAATCCTCGCCGCGGGCCTGAGGGTCCGGGCCGTTCGCGGCGGCGCCGGTTGCGCGGGCCGTGGCGGCTGCGGACGCGTCGGCGGAGTCCGGGTCGCCGTCTCCGGCGGCAGGCGGGCGCCACGCGGTGATCGCCCGCTGGTAGAAGTCGCTGTCGCCGGAGGGGATGACCGAGGCGGGGGAGAGCCGGGCGAGCATGTCCACGACGGGGGCCCCGATCTGCCGGGCCATCGTCGAGCCGTGGTACTCCAGCCACGGGGCGTTCAGGACGAGCCCCTGGGCTGCGCCGGGGTGGCGGTCCGCCCACAGCGCGACGACGAGGCCTCCGGTCGAATGCCCGTAGATGACCAGGGGCAGGCGGCCGCGGTGCTCCTCGTAGACGAGGTCGGTGCAGGCGTGGATCTCCTCGTCGTAGGAGGCGAGGTCGCGGATGAACCCGAAAGTCTGCCCCTCGCGCAGGGACCTCCCGTACTTGCGCAGGTCGACGGCGTAGAACCGCCCGCCGGCCGCTGAGACGGCCCGGGCGAGCTCGACCTGGTAGAAGTAGTCGTTCCAGCCGTGGATCGCCAGGAACACGAAGTCCGGGTGCTGCCGCAGGGGCCGGCCGGGCCCGCCCATCGCCGGGTCGTCCTCGGGGACGTGGACGACGACGGTCGTTGCGACCGGGCCCTCTTCGTCCGGGTGCAGGTCTATGGTGCGTGACATGAACCCTGGGCCGAGGATGTCTCGGTCCCATGCTGCGCGATCCTTCATGCGCCTATCGTGCCACGGCCGGGGCGGGTACGGCCCCGGCAGGGCTTCCCGGCCCGCCGATCAGTTCAGGGATGCGAGGAACTCGGAGACGATGCTGGAAACTTGGTCGTTCTCCACGAGGAAGCCGTCGTGCCCGTGGCGGGAGCGGACCGTGCGCACCCCCGTCGCCCCGGGCAGCGCGTCGGCCAGGCGGCGCATGTCCGCCGGGTAGAAGAGCCGGTCGGAGTCGACTGCGACGACGAGCGCGGGCATCCTCATCTCGGCCAGGACGGCGTCGACGCCGCCGCGCCCCCGTCCGATGTCGTGCGTGATGAAGGCCCGGGAGATCGTCAGATAGGAATTGGCGTCGAAGCGCAGCGCGAGCTTGTGGGCGTGGTAGTCGAGGTAGCTCTGGACGGCGAAGCGCCCGCCGTGGAGGGGATCCTCGCCTCTCTGGGGCGAGCGGCCGAATCGCGTGTCGAGCTCCGAGGCGCAGCGGTATGACAGGTGCGCGATCTCGCGAGCCAGCCCCAACCCCTGGGAGGGGCCGTCGTCCTCGGGCGCGTCGTAGTAGTTTCCTGCCCGCCACTTCGGGTCGCCCTGGATGGCGCAGATCTGGAAGTGGGCGTAGGCCACCTGTTCGGCGGTGGAGGCCGGCCCGGCGACCAGGACCGCGATGGAGCCGACCCGCTCCGGATAGGTCGCGCCCCACTCCATGACGCGGCTGCCGCCGAAGCTGGCCCCCGCCACCATCGCCCAGCGGGAGATCCCGAAGAGGTCGGCGAGCTTGGCTTCGGCCGCGCACATGTCGCGGATGGTGATCTCGGGGAAGCGCGGCCCCCACGGGGCGCCGTCGGGAGCGGGCGACGCCGGGCCCGTCGAGCCCTGGCAGCCGCCGAGCACGTTCGGGCAGACGACGAAATACCGGTCCGTGTCGATCGCCAGGCCCGGCCCGACGACGTCGTTCCACCACCCGTCCTCTCCGCTGCGGCTCGTCGCGTGCGAGTCCCCCGTCAAAGCGTGGCACAGGAGCACGGCGTTGGAGGCGTCGGCGTCGAGGGAGCCCCAGGTCTCGTAGGCCAGCCGGACGGCGGGCAGACGCCCGCCGAGCTCGAGCTCGAGCGGACCGATGTCCGCGAACTCGCGCTCGCCGGGGTCGTCTCCTTCCCCCCAGGCGCCCGTGACCGGGACGGTCAGGCGGGGGGCGGGGCGGTAGCCGGTGTCGAAGTCTCGGATCGGCTCGGCGTCCGTCACCGGGTCGAGCGGGGCGTGCCCGACGAGGAAGCTGGGCGATTCGGGGGTCATCCGGTTCTCCTGGTCCGCTTGGCACGCCGCCGCTATTCGGCGGCGGACGCCGCCTTCGAGCTGGCCGCGGCGAGCGCCTGGTCGAGGTCGGCGATGATGTCGTCGATCGTCTCGATCCCGATCGAGAGCCGGACGGTGCCGGGGGTGATGCCCGCCGCCGCGAGCTCCTCGTCGTCCATCTGCGAATGCGTGGTGGAGGCCGGGTGGATGGCCAGCGATCGCACATCGCCGATGTTGGCCAGATGGGAGAACAGCTCGAGGGATTCGATGAAGGCCTGGCCCGCCGGGCGTCCGCCGGCGATCTCGAAGGTGAAGACCGAGCCGGCGCCCTTCGGCGCGTATTTGCGGGCGAGCTCGTAGTACGGCGAGGAGACCAGACTGGAGTAGCGGACCGACTCGACGGAAGGATGCCGGTCGAGGAACTCCGCCGCCGCCTTCGCGTTGGCCAGGTGCCGTTCGACCCTCAGCGAGAGGGTCTCCAGGCCCTGGGCCAGGAGGAAGGCGTTGAACGGGGAGACGGCCGCGCCCGTGTCGCGCAGCAGGACGGCGCGGATCCGGGTGACGAAGGCCCCCGGCCCGATCGACGCGAAGGACAGGCCGTTGTAGGAGGCGTCCGGTTCGGTCAGCAGCGGGAATTTGCCGTTGGCCCAGTCGAAGTCGCCCTTTTCGATGATCGCGCCGCCGATCGAGGTGCCGTGGCCGCCCAGGAACTTAGTCGTCGATTCGACCACGATGTCCGCGCCGTGGTCGAAGGGGCGGACGTTGTAGGGGGTTCCGATCGTGTTGTCGACGATGAGCGGGACGCCGTTGGCGTGGGCGATGTCGGCGAGGGCCTCCAGGTCGAGGAGGTCGCCCTTGGGGTTGGGGATCGTCTCGCCGTAGAGGGCGCGGGTGCGGTCGTTGACGAGCACCCGCCAGCTCTCCGGATCGTCGGGATCCTCCACGAAGCGTACCGTGATGCCGAATTGGGCCAGCGTGCTCTTGAACAGGTTGTACGTGCCGCCGTACAGGGAGGGGGAGGAGACGATTTCGTCGCCCTGCTGGGCGACGTTGAGGACGGCGTAGAGTTCGGCGGCCTGGCCGGAGGCGACGAGCAGGGCAGCGGCCCCTCCTTCGAGCGCGGCCAGGCGCTCCTCGACGACTGCCTGGGTCGGATTGGTCAGGCGCGTGTAGATCGGTCCGAGCTCGGTCAGGGCGAAGCGGTCGGCCGCGGACTCGGTGCTGGGGAAGACGTAGGAGGTCGTCTGGTAGATGGGGAGGGCGCGGGCTCCGAAGTCGGAATCGGGGGTTTGGCCCGCGTGGACCTGGAGGGTCTCGAAGCCCCACTGGTTGTCGGTCATTTCTCTTCTACTCCTGGAATGTTGTTCGTCAGGAGCGGGCCGCGGGGCGCAGGGGAAGGCAGCCGGGCGCGGTGCGCAATGCTCCGCGGGGTGCTGCTGTCAGTTCTGCTGTCCATTCAAGCCCGCACAGACTGCTGGGGTGGGCTTGCAGCGCGCGTCGTCCGGACCGGGCCGGTGAGTCGCACGCTAGATGGGCATTCGCATGAACATGGCACTCAGCATAAGGGGTCGGGCGAGCCTTGGCAAAACCCTCCGGCCCTCTCGCACTAGGGGGGTGGCGTGCGAGAGGGCCGGAGGGCGGCGGTGTCCATGGGCGGGCCCGGGGAGCGACGCGGCTCCGGGCGATGCCCCGCTACCCGGTGAACGCTTCCGCGGTGGACACCGCCTGCGAGGCGAGGCCGGGAAGCGTTGTCGACTCCGCCTGGTAGTTGAGGACCGCGATGGCGTTGGCCGGCGAGTAGTCCAGGCCCGAGGGGCGCCGGTCGACCGTCGTGTGGGCGTCGGTGATGAGCGTCACTGGGAAGCCCCGGTAGAGGGCCCCGTTGAAGGTCGAGCGCACGCAGTTCTCGGTCAGGGCTCCGCACAGCACGATGCGGTCGGCGTTCAGGCGTTCGAGGACCTCGCCGAGGTCGGTGTCGGCGAAGGCGTCTCCGAAGCGCTTGTCGACGATGGGCTCGCCGTCGAGGGGGGCGAGCTCGGGCACGATCTGCCAGCCGGGGGACTCGGCGCGCAGGCGTGCGTTCTGGTGACGCACCCAGACGACCGGGATCCCTTTGGCGCGCGCTCGGTCCACGAGGGCGGCGATGTTCGCGACGACGTCGTCGCGCCGGTACGCGGCGGCGACGACGTCGACCTGGACGTCGACCACGAGGAAGACCGGGCTGTCGGCTGCCTTGTTCTTGTGCATATTCGACTCCTCCAATCGCCGGGACCGACGGAATCGGCCCACTGATGCGGGATATGAGACGAGTCTAACATTTTACGCTTCCGTAGCCCAGGCGTCGCGGCCCGCGGGCGGGCGGATCGCACCGATGGCGCGGGAATGGCGGTGGGCGCGGGCGCGTCGCGGACGGCGATCGGAGCCGAGTCGGGGCGGAGGCCATCGCCTTGTCCTGCGGCGGAAAACCGGGGTTCCCGGGCCGCGGCCATGTGAAGGGCTAGCATAGACGAGGCGGATGTGACAAATGTTAAGCGTGTTGGTTTCGTGACGAAACTGTTATACGGTGTGATTGTTGTGAAGGCTGATAAGTCAAGTGCGACACGCCGGAGGCGCGTCGTCCGCTTGTCGGGTGACGGCCTTCCTCAAGAGAAAACCGGAGGACACGTGCGGAATCGCAGAATCAACCAGGGCATCGTGGCGGCCACCGTCGTCGTCTGCGCGGCGAGCGGCCTCGGGGCGCCCTCGAACGCAGACGACGGCGGCGACGACTCGCTCGAACGGGCGCAGCGCGCCGAGCAGCGGACGGCGTCGGGCGTGGCGGCGACGGAAACGCGCCTGACCGAGCTCAGCGCGAAGGCGAATCGGCTCAAACTCACCGCGGCTCAGGCCGAGGCCGAGTCGATCACCGCTCAGCAGGAGCTCTCGACGTCGATCAGCAAGGCCGTTGAGGCCCAGGAGGCGGCGAATGCGGCGGAGGCCAACCTCGCGCAGGCCCGCAGGCGGATCGGCAGGCTCGCGCGCGAGAGCTACCGCGAGGGCTCCTCGCCTCTGAAGGGGGCCAGGCTGGTGGGCGGGACGAAGACGGCCGCCGAGGCGTACAAGCGCGCCAGGGCCTACCGGATTCTCGCCAATAAGACGAACCGCGACGTCAGCGCGTTCGAGAATGCGCGCGCGAATGCGGTGACCCTTCAGAAGGCGGCCGACCAGAAGGCCAAGGAGGAGTCCGCGAAGGCCTCCCAGGCTCAGCAGGCGGTCGCCGAGGCGTCGCAGGCCTCGACGAAGGCCCGGAGCGAAGTCGAGTCCATCGCTCAGGAGCGCAACGCCCTCGTCTCCCGACTCGCCGCCCAGAAGGGCGTGACCGCGGAGCTCGTCAAGCAGCAGCGGGAGCAGAAGGAGGCGGCCGCCGAGTCGAAGGCCGAGGCCGAGCGTCAGGCCGTCGTCGTCGCGGCGCAGAAGAAGGTGGAGGCCGAAGCGCAGGCTGAAGCGCGCAAGCAGGCCGAAGTGCAGGCTGAGGCGCAGAAGCAGGCTGAGACGCAGAAGCAGGCTGAGACGCCCGCGCCGGCCGATTCACAGGCCGACGACTCGCAGACTGCCTCGGATCCCGCGGGTGGCGGGCAGGATGGACAGTCGAAGACCGGGCAGGACGGACAGACGGAACCCGAGCAGTCCGAGCGCACGGAGGGGAAGCAGGCCGAGCAGGCGCAGCCCACCGCTTCCGCGCAGCCGACGCCTGCTCAGCCGAAGCCATCCCAGACGCCTACGCCGACGGCCCAGCAGACGCAGTCACAGCAGGCGCAGGCCGCATGGCGTGCCCAGCAAGCCCAGGCGGCCCAGCAAGCCCAGGCCGCATGGCGCGCCCAACAGGCCCAAGCCGCCCGACAGGCCAGGCAGCAGGCCGAGCAGGCTCAACGGGTCCAGCAGGCGCAGGCGGCTCAGCGCGCTCAGCAGGCGCAGGCCGCATGGCGTGCTCAGCAGGCTCAGCGCGCGCAGCAAGCCCAGGCCGCATGGCGCGCTCAGCAGGCGCAGGCGGCGCAGCAGGCCAGGCAGCAGGCCCAAGCCCGCCAGTCCGCGGGATCGGGACTGGGCAGCCAGGTGGTCGCCTACGCGCGGCAGTTCGCCGGGGTCCGCTACGTGTGGGGCGGGGTCTCGCCGGTGACCGGTTGGGACTGCGTCGGGTTCACCAACTACGTCTACTCGCATTTCGGGCGCAGCACCCCGAGGAGAACGGGCAGCTCGGTCAACCAGTTCTGGAAGGGCTACACGATCGTCCCCGCCTCCCAGCGCCAGCCGGGCGACCTCATGTGGTGGCCGGGACACGTCGGCATCTACACGGGCAACAACATGCACATCGCGGCCTGGAACCCGAGCATGGGCACGCAGGAGCGCGCCGTGTGGGGCAGCCCGGTGTACATGCGCATCGTGTGACGGGCCGAAACCCCAGTGAAGCTCTCGTGCGGTGACGGGGTCCTCCTCTGCGGCGACCGCCGGCACTGGACGGCCGGCTCCGCCGAACGCGGCGCCGACGCCGGCCCGCCGCGGCCACCGTCACCGCGCGAGTTGAATGGATGAGGGCCCCGATTCCGGGGCCCTCATCGCTGTTCGACATCAGGCCGCCGGCCGGATCCCGCCGGCCCCGGCGCCGTGGCATCCCCTGGCCTGCGGCGGCGAGCAGCCGGTCAGTAGTGTTCGTCGATGGCCCGCTGGAACGACGTGCGGATCTCCTCCTCGGCTTCCTCGCGACCCACCCAGTGGGCGCCCTCCACGGACTTGCCCGGTTCCAGATCCTTGTACACCTCGAAGAAATGCTGGATCTCCAGGCGGTGGAATTCGGAGACGTCATCGATCTCCGTGCGCCACGAGGCGCGCTGGTCGCCCGCGGGCACGCACAGGACCTTGTCGTCGCCGCCGTGCTCGTCGCGCATGCGGAACATGCCCAGCGCCCGGCACCTGATGACGCAGCCCGGGAACGTCGGCTCCTCCAGAAGCACCAGAGCGTCCAGGGGATCGCCGTCCTCTCCGAGCGTGTCGTCGATGAACCCGTAGTCGTCCGGGTAGCGGGTCGAGGTGAAGAGCATGCGATCCAGGCGGATGCGGCCCGTCTCGTGGTCGAGCTCGTACTTGTTGCGATTGCCCTTCGGGATCTCGATGGTGACGTCGAACTCCATGATGTTGCTGCTCCTTTGTAGCCAAGGGGTGCGGGCACAACGAACCGTCGCTTCCGTGGGAGACTGTCACCGTGAAGAAGATGACGCGGACGGCGATTGCGGCGGCGATGCTCCTCTCAGGCGGTTACGTCGTTGCTGATGCCTACGATCTTACCCCGGGGTTTCTCACGGTGCGCGATCGCGAACCCGATCCCCAACCGTATCCGACGGTCTCGCGAGCGATCACGGGACCCCCTCGCCTACCCGCGTGGAACGCGAAGGCGCCACAACCCGATTCCGCCGCCGTAGGCAAAGCGGTGACGTCATTCGCCTCCGATCCGCGCGTCACCGGCCACGTGAGCGTCAAGGTCGTCGACGCGGCAACCGGGAAGACCATCGCCGAACACGAGCCCGACGCCGCCCGGACTCCGGCCTCGAACATGAAGATCGTGACGGCCGCCGTCGCCCTGCGCGTCCTCGGGCCCGCGACGACCCTGCCGACGACGGCGCGCCTGCAGGGAGGGACGATGTACCTCGTCGGAGGGGGAGACACCCTGCTCGCTGCCGGCGCCGGCTCGCCCTCGGCCGTCAAGGGCCGCGCGGGGCTCGACGACCTGGCCGAACAGGCCGCCGCCAAGGCGCGCGCGGCCGGCGTGACGAACGTCGAGCTCGCCGTGGACTCGACCCTCTTCCAGGGGCCCGTGCGCCAGCCGGAGGTCAGCGGGGCCAACACCGGGTTCATCATGGAGATGCGCCCCCTGGCGGTCATGCAGTCCCGCAACCAGGCCGGCGCCTACACCCCGAACCCCGACCTGTCCGCCGGGCAGGCCTTCGCCGCCGCGCTGAGCAAGCGCGGCATCGCCGTCACAGCCGTGAACAGGGCCTCCTCGCCCGCGCCGGCCTCCGCCAAGGAGATCGGAAAGGTGCAGTCGGCGCCCGTGCGCGACCTCGTCGACTTCGCCCTGACGGAGTCCGACAACACGACGGCCGACGCGCTCGGCCACCTCGTCGCAGCCAAATCGGGCGAAAAGCCCACGTTCGACGGCGCGGGCCGGGCCACCGTCGCCGAGCTGAAGAGGATGGGGCTGGACACCAAGGGAGTGGTCGTCGCCGACAATTCGGGGCTCTCCGCCTCGAACCGGCTCAACGCCGCACTCCTGACCGAGATCTTCAAGCAGGCAGGCTCGTGCGACAAGTGCAGGCTCGCCGCCCTGGCCTCCGGGCTGCCCGTCGGCGCCCTGACCGGCACGCTCGACGACCGGCTCAACGGGACCGTTGCCGCCGGCCGCGTCCGAGCCAAGACGGGGACCCTGGCTGACGTGACCTCCCTGTCCGGCTACGTCCAGACGTCCAAGGGGCGCCTCCTCGTCTTCTCGATCCTCGTCGGCGACCTCAAGGAGGGAACCCTCGCCCAGGGCAAGGCGGCGGTGGACTCCTTCGCCGCCAGCCTGGCCGCCTCCTAGCCCCGTCGCCCCCGAGCCTGAGCGCCGAGGCTCTGCTCACGGGAGGAGCGGCGCGCGGGGGCCGCGGAGCGCGGCCGGGAACCGTCCCGCGCGGGCGCGCGGATTTCGCCAGGCGTGGATTGCCCCGCGGCGGATGGCACGCCCGACTGCGGGCGGGATACCGTAGGGGGCATGGCCAGGATCAATCCGGATACGGCGCGCAGAGTCGCGCGATGGATGTCAGGCGCGGGCCCGTCCGTGACGCCGGCGGACGCCCGGGCGACGGTCGCCCAGCTGCGCGCCCAGGCCGCGCGCGCCCCGATGATCGTCGCCGACGTCACCGGTCTGGACGAGGCCGCCCGGACCGCGGCGCGGGTGCCCGTGATCGTGGTCGACCGGCCCGGCTGGGCCAAGGCCGCCGCACAGCTCGCCGGAGACGTCATCGGCCCCTACATGGGCTCCGGCTCCGGCCCGCTGGCCGACGCCATGGCCTCGGCCGAGATCGCCGTCGGCGTGTCGGCCGTCGCCATGCGGGTGCTCGGCCAATACGACCCCTTCTGGGCCGGCCCGCAAGGCGCAGGCCCGCTCCCCGGCGGCGCGGCCTCGCTTCAGGAGCCCGCCGTCGGACGGCTCCTGCTCGTCGCCCCCAACGTCCGGGCCTTCGGCGCCGCATACTCCCTCGACCGGCAGGACCTGGCCCTGTGGATCTGCGTCCACGAGCTCACGCACGCCATCCAGTTCGCCGCGGCCCCCTGGCTGACCGACTACATCCACTCCCGGGCCAGGGCCCTGCTCGAACTGGTCGAGGCCCCCGAGCGGCCCTTCACCTTCGACTCCGGCCCCGGCGCCGATCTCACCGCCCTCATGAGCCTGCTCGAAGGCCACGCGGAATTCGTCATGAACGAGGTGCCCATCGCCCGGATGCCCGGCAAGAGGCACCTCATCGACGCCATGAAGGCGCGCCGCGAGGCGGGCAGCCCCATCGCCGCCTTCCTGCAGAGGGCTATCGGCCTGGACCTCAAGAGCGCCCAATACCGCGACGGGGTCGCCTTCGTCCGCGAGGTGGTCCGCCAGGCGGGGCACGAAGGCCTGAACGCCGTGTGGACGAACCCGCTCTTCGCCCCCAGCCTCGAAGAGATCGCCGCGCCCTCCGCCTGGATCAGGCGGGTCGTGGGCGCCTGATGGCAGGCCCTCATCGCGCGCTCGCGGAGACTCGCAACGCGGTCGAGTCGGCCTTCCGGGATGCGGGGATCGACGCCGGCTCGCGCGTCCTGCTGGCCGTCTCCGGGGGCTCCGACTCCATGGCGCTGGCCCAGGCCGCGCTCTTCGTCGCCTCGCGGGCCGGAGTGCTGGCGGCCAGCCTGACGGTCGACCACGGGTGGAGGCAAGATTCCCCGGACGAAGCCCGAGCGACCCGCGACCGCCTCGCCGGGCTCGGCGCCGACCCCGCCCTCGTCGTGAGGCTCGCCTCCGGCGCGCGCCGCGGGCCGGGAGGGCCGGAGGCGGCCTCGCGCGCCGCGCGGTACGCCGCGCTCGCCCGCGCCGCCCGGACGCTGGGCGGCGAATCGGCCGGTTCCCGCCCGCCCGCGACCGTCCTGCTGGGCCACACAGCCGACGACCAGGCGGAGACCGTCCTGCTGGGCTTGGCCCGCGGATCGGGCGCCCGGTCGATCGCGGGCATGCCGGCGGCCTCCGCCGTCCCGGGAGCGCCGGACGTCCGCGCCCTCCGGCCGTTCCTCGGCCTGCGCCGCTCCCTGCTGCGCGAAGCGCTCGCCTCGGAGGGCGTCGGCTGGTTCGACGACCCGACGAACCAGCCGGATTCGCCCGTGCGGGCGGCCGACGGCACGCCGCTGCGCCGCACCGCCGTGCGCCATCACTCACTGCCCGCGCTGGAGGAGGACCTCGGCCCCGGCGTCGTTGAGGCGCTCGCGCGCACGGCCGCCCTGCTGCGCGCCGACACCGAAGCGCTCGATTCCATCGCCCGCGAGCACGCGACTCGGCTAGGATCGGAACCGGACGTGGACGGCCTGCGCTCTCTGCCGCAGGCCGTGAGGACCAGGATCCTGCGCAGCGCGGCCATCGCCGCCGGCGCCCGGCCGGGGGAGCTCACCTCATGGCACATCATCCGGCTCGACGGCCTCGTCGCTTCGCGGCGCAGCGGCGCCTGCCTTCACCTGCCGGGTGTCGGCGTGGAATTGTCCGCAGGCCGGGTAATCTTTGACAGCGCAGGTGCGAGGCGACGAAAGGAAGGCCGTGGACGCGCGTGACATGGGTGCGGACCTGGACAGGATCCTCGTGACGGCCGAGGACATCGACGCCAGGCTCTCCGAGATGGCCTCGCAGATCGACGACGTCTACGGGAGCGGAGGCCACGGGGGCGGAGACCTGCTGCTCGTCGGCGTCCTGCGCGGCGCCGTCATGGTGATGGCGGACCTCGCCCGCAAGATCGCGATCCCGGTCGAGATGGACTGGATGGCCGTCTCCTCCTACGGTTCGGGGACCAAGTCCTCCGGCGTCGTGCGGATCCTCAAGGACCTCGACACCGACATCGCCGGACGCGACGTCCTGATCGTCGAGGACGTCATCGATTCGGGCCTGACCCTCTCCTGGCTCAAGGCCAATCTGGAGTCCCGCTGCCCGGCCTCGGTGCGCATCGCCACGGCCCTGCGCAAGCCCGAGGCCGCCAAGGTGAAGATCGACGTCGACTTCGTCGGCTTCGACATCCCCAACGAGTTCGTGGTGGGCTACGGGCTCGACTACGCGGAGCGTTACAGGCATCTGCCCTTCGTCGGAACGCTCGCACCACATGTGTACGGAGGCTGAGTGCTAGACAAGAACGACGGCGCGGATAGCGCCGACACGCCAGATCGCGGCCGCATCGCCACCGGCGTGGAGACCGGGACCGCCCCCGGCGATCGCACACCCGAGCCCGCGGACGACCGCGGGCCGGCACCCGGCGGCCAGGGCGAATCGAGCGGACCCGCGGCACCCGGCGGCGAAGGCGGATCGGGCGGGCCCGGGCCGGTGCCCGGCGGCCAAGACAGACCCGGCGAGAGCGAATCCGGCGAGGGCAGGCCTTCGCGTCAGCCCGGCTTCCGGGACTACGGGATCGCCGGGCTGCGGGAGCGGCTCGCCGGGCTGAGACAGGGCTCCAAGCAGGGCTCCAAGTCCGAGGGGGATGGAGGCAAGCCGGACGGCCCGGGCGACGGTGCGCGAGGCTCGGGCAAGCGGCGTCCCATGCGCACGTTCACGGTCGTCGTCTTCGTCGTCGCCGTCGCCCTCTCGGCGCTGTGGATGTTCTTCGGAGGCGAGCAGTTCCGATCGGTCAAGACCTCCGAGGGCATCCAGCTGCTCAAGGGCAAGACGGTCGAACGCGTCCAGGTGACCGAGGGAACCCAGCAGGTGCGCCTGTGGCTGAGCGAGTCGGCCAGGGCCATGGATTCCGAGGGCAAGAGGCACGAGGTCGGCAAACGCGTCGAATTCGAGTACGTTCAGGCCCAGGGGGAGCAGGTCGCCAAGCTCGTCGAGCAGGCCAAGCCCAGGCTCGGCTACGACTCGCGGGTTCCCCAGACGTCCATCTGGTCGTCGATCCTGACGATGGTTGTCCCGATCGTCATCATCATCGGCGCCTTCATGTTCCTCCTGCCCAGGATGCAGTCCGGCATCGGGGCCTTCGGGCGCGTCCGCGACAAGAAGCAGCTCGACGCCGATCGGCCCGACGTCACCTTCGACGACGTGGCCGGCGAGGACGAGGCCGTCGCCGAACTCCGCGAGATCACCGACTTCCTGACGGCGCCCGACCGGTACCACGCCCTGGGCGCGAAGATCCCGCGAGGAGTCCTCCTCTACGGGCCGCCCGGCACGGGGAAGACGCTCCTGGCGCGTGCCGTCGCGGGCGAGGCCGGCGTGCCCTTCTACTCGATCTCGGCCTCCGAATTCGTCGAGATGTTCGTCGGCGTGGGGGCCTCGCGTGTACGCGACCTGTTCGCCAAGGCCAAGGAGAACGCCCCCGCGATCGTCTTCGTCGACGAGATCGACGCCGTGGGCCGCGGCCGCGGCGTGGGCATCGGAGGCGGTAACGACGAGCGCGAGCAGACGCTCAACCAGCTGCTCGTCGAACTCGACGGCTTCGACCTGCGCACCAACGTCATCCTCATCGCGGCGACCAACCGGCCCGATGTGCTCGACCCCGCGCTGCTGCGCCCCGGGCGCTTCGACCGGCAGATCTCCGTGGACGCCCCCGACCTCCAAGGCCGGGCCGCCATCCTCGGAGTCCACGCCAAGGGCAAGCCGATCGCCGAGGGCATCGACTTGGAGATGATCGCCCGCCGCACCCCCGGATACACGGGGGCCGACTTGGAGAACATACTCAACGAGGCGGCCCTCCTGGCCGCGCGCTTCGGCCGCAGGGAGATCGTCGAGTCGGACGTCGACGAGGCCATCGACCGCGTCATGGCCGGCCCCCAGCGCCGCTCCCGGGTGATGAACGACGCCGACAAGCTCCTGACCGCCTACCACGAGGCGGGGCACGCGCTCGCGGCGGCGGCTTTGCACAACGCCGATCCCGTGACGAAGGTGACGATCCTCCCGCGCGGGCGGGCCCTCGGCTACACGATGGTGCTGCCCACCGAGGACCGCTACTCGGTGTACCGCAACGACCTGCTCGACCAGCTGACCTACGCCATGGGCGGGCGCGTCGCGGAGGAGATCGTCTTCCACGATCCGACCACCGGCGCCTCCAACGACATCCAGAAGGCGACCGGGATCGCCTGGAAGATGGTGACCGAGTACGGGATGAGCGCCGAGATCGGCATGATCCGCCTCGCCTCCGAGGACGCCGACCCCATGACCCGCGCCCTGGGCGGCGGCGAGACCCAGCATTCGGACGCCCTCGTGTCCGCCGTCGACCGGGAGGTCCGGCGGTTCGTGGACGCCGCGCACCGGGAGGCCTGGCGCATCCTGACCGACAATCGGGCCATCCTCGACACGCTGGCCGGCCGGCTCATCGAGAAGGAGACCGTCTTGGAGGCCGAGCTCTCCGAGATCTTCGCCGGCGTCGTCGAAGCGCCCGTGCGCGGACGCTGGCACGCCTTCGACGTCCCGGAGGATCTCCTGGCCGTCACCGAGATCCCTCCCATCGAGGTGGTCTCGCGCACGCCCGACGGCGATGGAGCCGACGCACCCGACGAGGTGGGCGCTGCGGACGGATCCGGCGTGGCCGCGCCTCCCGAGGGCGCCCCCGCCGAAGAAGCCGACGCCGCGCCTGAAGATGAATCGGCTGGAGCCGACGGACCGGACGGAGCCGATGTGCCCGACGGACCGGACGCCGCGGACGGCGCCCCCGGAGCTTCCGGACGGCCCCGGGAAGGCGAGGAGGGGGCCGATCGTGGGTGAGGTTCCCGGACGGCCGTCCGATTCCCCCGGGCTGGATTCCTGCGAGCATGGATTCCCTGAGTCCGGCGAGTCGGATTCTCCCCGGCAGGCTCGCTCCGCCTGCGACGCCGGCGAGCCAGAGCTGCGCGAGCCGCGCGGGGGCGGACGCGTGCCGGCCGAGTCCGCCGGCGGGTCCGGCGTCCGCTCCTACGACGAAGCCGGGGTCGTCGAGGCCGTGCGCGCCCTTCTCTTGGCCGTCGGGGAGGACCCGGCCCGCGAGGGCCTGGCCGGCACCCCCGAGCGTCTGGCCCGGGCCTACCGGGAGATGTTCGCGGGGCTCCACGAAGACCCCGCCGAGGCTCTGGACGCGCAGTTCGACATCGGCCACCAGGAGATGGTCCTCGTGCGCGACATCCCCATGTATTCGACGTGCGAGCACCATCTCCTGCCGTTCCACGGGGTCGCGCACGTGGCCTACATTCCCGGGGCGGAGGGCCGGGTGACGGGTCTGTCGAAGTTAGCACGCCTGGTCGAGGGGTATGCGCGCAGACCGCAGATCCAGGAGCGCCTGACGTCCCAGGTCGCCGACGCTCTGGCCAAGCGCCTGGAGGCGCGCGGCGTCATGGTCGTCGTCGAGGCCGAGCACCTGTGCATGTCCATGCGGGGCGTGCGCAAGCCGGGGTCGCGCACCGTCACGTCGGCGGTGCGGGGAGTCCTGCGCAATCAGGCGACCCGCGCCGAGGCCCTCAGCCTCATGCGCGCCTAGTCGGCGGCCGGCGGGGCGGCGTTCGGCCCCGTTTCGAGCGGGGGCGGGCTGCGGGCCGGGGCCGGGTGGCGCCGCCGGACGGAGGGCGTTGATGGATGCGGAGTGCCGATGGCCCCGGCCGGCCGGGATTCGTAGAATCGAAGCACCGCCATCAGCGAGGGAGGAATGGGACATGCAGCATATCGGCGACGGCGCCGCCGGCCGGAGCCTCGTCATGGGGATCCTCAACGTCACGCCGGATTCGTTCTCCGACGGCGGCCTGTACGTCGACGCCGACGCGGCCGTCGAACGGGCCTATCGCATGGTCCGCCAGGGGGCCGACATCGTCGACGTCGGCGGCGAATCGACCAGGCCCGGCGCCACGCCGCTGTCCGCCAGGGACGAATGGGACCGGATCGGGTCGGTGGTCCGCACTCTGGCCAACACCCCGATACGCGTCTCGGTGGACACCTATCACGCCGAGACCGCCAGGCGGGCGGCGGACGCGGGCGCCGCCATCGTCAACGACGTCACCGGAGGGCACGGCGACCCCTCCATGCTCAGTGCGATCGCGGCTACCGGATGCACCTACATCCTTCAGCACAATCGCGGCGGCGGGGCGTCCACGGACGCCCTCGCCTCCTACGGCGACGTCGCCGCGGAGGTCTCCGGCGAACTGTCCGCTTCGATCGACCGGGCGATCTCCGCGGGCGTCGACGCCTCCCAGATCGTCGTCGACCCCGGCTTCGGCTTCGCCAAGGTCGGCCCGCAGGACTGGGACCTCGCCGCCCACATGGAGTCCGTCATAGGCCTCGGCTTCCCGGTGCTCGTCGGGGTCTCGCGTAAGCGCTTCCTCGCCGAGATCGCCTCGGGAGGGGAGGGCCCCGAGCGGCGCGACGACGCCACGGCCGCCATGACCGCCTACTTCGCGTCCCTCGGCGTGTGGGCGGTTCGCGTCCACGAGGTGGCGGCCTCCCGCGCCGCGGTCGAGGCCGTCGCCAGGCTGCGCCGGGCCGGAGCCTACGAGCGGGCTGCGCAGGCGGCGCCGCGATGAGCGACACGGTCCGCATCACGGGGGTGCACGCCGAGGGGCGCCACGGCGTGCACGAGGAGGAGAAGGCCCGTCCGCAGCCTTTCCTCGTGGACGTTGAGGCGGAGGTCGAGGCCGCTCGCGCGGCGGCCGGCGACGACCTCGCCGACACCGTCTCCTACGCGGACATAGCCTCCGATGCGGTGGCCGTCGTCCGAGGCCCGTCGGTCGACCTCATCGAGACCTTGGCCCAGCGCATAGCCGACCGCGTCCTGGCCCGCGGGGCGCTGCGCGTGGCCGTCACCGTCCACAAGCCCGAGGCCCCGGTCGGCCTCCCCTTCTCCGACGCGTCCGTGACCGTCCGGCGGGACGGCCCGCTCGCGGCCTCGGGGACGATCCGGCGCGCCGTCGTCGCCCTGGGGGCGAACCTGGGCGACGCCCGCGCCGCCCTGGACGCGGCGGTGGAGGCCGTCCGCCGCCTGGACGTGTGCGTCACGGCCGTCTCGCGCTACGCGAGGACCGCCCCGGTCCTCGCCCCGGGCCAGCCGCCCCAGCCCGACTACCTCAACGCCGTCCTCACCCTGACGACGGCGATGTCCCCCCTCGACCTGCTGGCCGCCCTCCAGCGCATCGAAGTCCGGCTCGGCCGCGTTCGCCGCGAACGCTGGGGCCCCCGCGCGATCGACCTCGACATCGTCGACGTCGAAGGCGTAGCGAGCCGGAACCCGCGTCTGACGCTCCCGCACCCGCTGGCCGCCGGGCGTCTCTTCGTCCTCGAGCCGTGGGCGGAGATCGAACCGGATGCGACGCTCGCCGGCTCCCCGGTCGCATCGCTCGCGGCCGCCGCGGCCGCCCGGAGCGGCGTATGCGCTTGACGTCGCTGAGACGCCTGGCACTCGTCTGCGGGGCGGGAGCCGGACTCGGCGTGATCGCGTGCGCGATCCTACTCGACGGAGGGCGAGCGCCCGTGGCCGTCCCGACCGCGCTGTTCCTGCCGATCCTGATCGTCGCCGTCGGCGTCGCCGTCGACGGGTGGCGGGTCAGGAGGTTGCGGCAGGGCAAGGCAACCAGGATGCGCCCGCTGCAGGCGGCCCGCGTCGCCGTGCTGGCCCAGGCGTGTTCGCGCAGCGGGGCCTTCTTCGCCGGGCTCGCCGGTGCCTGCGCGGCGATCTTCCGCCACACCGGCCACACCGGGTACGTGCGCGCCCAGGTGCTCTCCCTCCTCCTGGCCTGCGGGGCGAGCCTCTTCCTGGCCCTCTGCGGATGGGTCGCCGAACGCTGGTGCGTCGTCGAAGGGGACGATGACGACGAGAACCTCGACGGCTACCAGGCCTCCGGGGCATCCACCTAGGAGCCTCCGCCTAGAGGCTTCCGCCTGGAGACCGCTTCGCTCTGGAATTAAGTTAGCTGGAACTAGGTTAGGTCTCCGTCTGGAACCGAGGGCTTCGAGCCTTTAGAATCGCGGACCATCCGGCTCGGCGCAAGGCGCGGCGGGCGGGCGCCATGGCCGCCGCGCGCCGGTTGCCCTCGCCTGAGTCGGCGCGCGAACCCGCTGGAATCCGGGCGTGGCGGCACTGAGACCCGTCAGGCGTGGCGGCACCGAGTCGCGTCGGGCGCCGGGACTTTCCAGGACGAGAGCCGGGGCGCGCCGGACGCCTGGTTGCGCCAGGCAGGGGACCGGGACGCGTCGGTCGCCGGGGCGCGCCGGGCCGGGGAATGTGGAAGGATGGCGGTGCCGAGCACCCCGACCGAGGAGGGACGATGTCCGCCACGCCCAAGCCGCCCGAACCGGGACGCCTGAACATCGGCGTCGTCTCGGCGGGGAGGGTGGGATCCTCCCTCGCCTCGGCGCTGCGCGCTGCGGGCCATACGATCACCGGGGCCTGTGCGCCGTCTCAGGTGAGCCGCGAGCGGCTGGAGGCGATGCTCCCCGGCGTGCCGGCGATGGACCCCGTGGACGTGGCCGCATCCTGCGACGTTCTCCTGCTGGCCGTCCCCGACGACGAACTCGGCCCGCTCGTGGCGGGCCTGGCAAAGCTCCAGGCCTTCGCGCCCGGTCAGCTCGTCGTCCACGTGGCCGGGCGGTTCGGCGTCGGCGTCCTCGACCCCGCGGCGCAGCTGGGGGCGATGCCGCTGGCCCTGCATCCGGCTATGACCTTCACCGGCACCTCGCTCGACGTCGCCCGGTTGGCCGGCTGTCCGTTCGCCGTGACCGCGGCGAACACGCTTCTGCCGATCGGCCAGGCGCTGGCCGCGGAGGTCGGCGGCCACCCGGTGGTCGTCGCCGAGGAGGACCGGGGCCTTTATCACGCGGCCCTGTCGCACGCCGCGAACCACCTCGTGACTCTGGTCGGGCAGTCAATGCGCGCACTGGAAGCCGTGGGCGTCGACGATCCCGGCTCCTACCTGGCTCCGCTCCTCCAGGCCTCACTGGACGGCGCCCTGAGCTCCGGTGAGGCGGCCCTCACCGGCCCCGTCGCCCGGGGCGACGCCGGTACGGTGCGCGAACACCTCGCCTCCCTCGACGCGCTCGCCGCCACCGGGGATTACGCGGACATCCCGCCCGCCTATCGAGCGCTCGCCGGGGCGACGGCGGCCAGGCTCTCCGCCCGCAGCCTGAGGCAAGCTCCGGGGATCGCGGAAATACTGACGGAACTCGAAAAGCGGCGGAGGCCGTAGGGGACCATCCCCTACGGCCTCCGAAAGGCGCTGCCGGCGCCGGCTCGCGAGCTCGGCCCGAGGTGATCTAGGTGCGATGCGCGTACCACGTCACATTTTTATCGGCCATTGAGGAGAAAGGCCTGTCGAGTGTGTTGTCCGTGTGGTAGCTCAGATAAGGCATTCCATCCTTTGCTTTTCTAGTGACGATCATCGTGTGCGTCATATTGGTTTCTCCTGCAGCTTTATATTGAAGAATATCACCTGGTTCCAAATCGTAAATGTTATTTATTATAACCGTTCTACGGAATAAATAACGGAGACCATAATAATCCCTCGGGCCGGTGGCCATGTGATAGAAATTCTCAGCAGCTGACCATGACCAACTATTTCTAGGAGCTCCTTTTGAGTTATACCACCATGACGAATCCATCATATAGTCGAGTGGATATAAAGGATTTTTGAAAAATGTCCAGCCGCCGGCGAACATAGCTTGAGACACGAAATTAGTGCAGTCATTCCCATCGTAGTAATAATAATCATTATTTTGGTTTTCTGCGTATTTAATAGCGTAATCGACAGCTTTTTGCTTTTTATCTTTACTTAATGACAGAAGTGCAGGTGAAACAGGTGCGGAATTGCTCTGTGTTTGCTGTGTGGTAGAGTTGTTCTTTGTTGACGGTGAATTCTGCGAGGAATTAGAATTGCCTTTCGGATTTTCCGGAAGGGAGTTGCCGGGATGCTTATCGTAGTAATCACGATCCTTCACCGTAATATCCACAATGCAGCCTTGAGTATCCATCTCCGTCTCATGAGGAACTACTTCCACCCAACCTACATTGTCCTCCGCCACATGACGTGAAATACGAACCTGCGTGGTGATAAGGAAATTACCGTTACTTTTTCTGTTAGTAGTAGTCTTTTTAATCGTCACGTCGACTTTATCAATGTGACGCGGGCTCTTTGGGTTTTTGGACACGGACTGAGACATCTTCTTGGCGGAGTCCGCTACTTCAGCGGCGCTCTTTTGCGCTTTATTCTTTGAGCAAACTCCTTTCAGTGCGGATGCGGGAGCATCCTTCTTTGCGATGAAAGCATCGGTGTTTGCCTGCTTCTGCATGGCTACCACCGAATTGACCGCCTTGCTGGAGAGATTGCCGGCGTCCGGTGGCGAATCCGCACTCGCCGAGCCGATGGGAAACATCAGAGCCGCTGCACATAGCGCTCCGACCGCTGTTATGCGTCTTTTTCTCATGATTCTTCCTTTTATGAAGTATTCGGACGAATTATATAAATTTGCAAGGATTTACATGAAAATATAGCTTTATTGGAGTGATTCTATATCTTCGAATAGAAGTGCGCGATTATAAGAGCGATTGAAAGTTCATTTTCACTTTCAACGGCTCTGCCCCCTCGATATCGTCGTCCATCGACTGAGGAGGCAGGTGCCGCTGTCACTCGTAGAAAAGAATCATTGTGACTATTATTTCATTGGAATAAGGGTCTAGTAAAGGGACGTTCGCCCCATATTTTCGCATACACATCCATGGGGAGACCGTCTGAATATGGCTGATTGGATCTATATGATTCAATATTCATAAGTTAATTGTTGGAAGATTATGGCATGTCTCCGACGGGGAGGTGTCGACCGCAGAACGGCCGATCCCACGGCGTTCGGGAATGCCGCCGAACCCCGGCAGCCGCCGTCGACGCACAGCGGATGCCGGGTATTGACTGGGCGGGTGCCGGCTGGTGAGTCTCCTCCTCTTCCGCCTGGTGAAACGGCCCCGTCCTCGCCCGGTAGACTGGTGTGCGTGACAGAAGTTGCACGCACCAAGGCCGAATTGGCCACCGCCCTCGCCTCCCTGGAGGGGACGAGCGCGCTCGTCATGACGATGGGGGCGCTCCACGGCGGGCACCTCGCGCTCGTGCGCGCCGCCCGCGAAGCGGCCGACAACGTCGTCGTCTCGATCTTCGTCAACCCCTTGCAGTTCGGGCCCGACGAGGATTACGAGGCGTACCCACGCGATCTGGCGGCCGACCTCGCCCGTCTCGGCACGGTCGGCGTCGAGGCCGTCTACGCCCCCGAGGCCGCGGAGGTCTACCCGCGCGAGCCGCTCGTGCGGATCGATCCCGGGCCGGTGGCGGCCCTTCTGGAGGGTAAGACGCGCCCCACCCATTTCGCCGGCGTGCTGCAGGTGGTCCACAAGGTGCTCAACCTGGTTCGCCCGGACATGGCCTTCTTCGGCCAGAAGGATGCCCAACAGCTCGCCCTCGTGCGCACGATGGTCGCCGACCTGGACATGCCGGTGGAGATCCGCGCCGTCCCGATCGAGCGCGACGTCGACGGCCTGGCCCTGTCCTCGCGCAACTCCTATCTGTCGGCCACCCAGAGGATCGAGGCCCTCGCGCTCTCGCAGGCCCTCGTCCTGGGCAAGGACGCCGCCGCCCACGGCCTTCCCGCCGCCGGCGTGCGCGAGGTCGCCCTGCGATACCTCGCCGAGGCCCCCGGAGTGCGGCTCGACTACCTGGCTCTCGTCGATCCGCAGACCTTCCAGGAGATCGGCCCGGACGAGGGCGCGGCGCCGGCCGTCCGCTCTGCCTTGCTGGCCGTCGCCGCCTGGGTCGGCCCTACCCGCCTCATCGACAACATGGAGATCGAACTTCATGGCTGACCGTCGCCTGCGCCGGATGATGACCGGCAAGATCCACCGCGCCACGGTCACGGGCGCCGATCTGCACTACGTCGGCTCGGTGACCGTCGACGCCGATCTCCTCGACGCCGCCGACATCCTCCCCGGCCAGGAGGTCGACGTCGTCGATGTGACGAACGGGGCCCGGCTGACGACCTACGCCATCCCCGGCGACCGCGGCTCGGGCGTCCTGACGATCAACGGAGCGGCTGCCCACCTCGTCGGCGAGGGCGACACCGTCATCCTCATCTCCTACTCGCTCCTCGACGACGCCTCGGCGCGCGCCTACCGGCCTCACGTCGTCTTCGTCGACGCGGGCAATCGCATCGTCGAGCGCGGTGCCGAGCCCGGCCGGGTCCCTTCAGGCCACGGCTTGACGGGTACGGGCCTGCCCTTCGCCGACGCCCGCGGGTGAGGCCCCGCGAGCGATCTGGCGCCCGCGGATGATCTAGCCGATCCGGCGCCCGCGGATGATCTAGCCGATCCGGCGCCCGCGGATGACCTGACCGATCCGGCGCCCGCGGATGACCTGACCGATCCGGCGCCCGCGGATGTTCGATGCCCCGCGCGACCCGTCCGTCGATTCCCCGGTTCGGGAACGCACGTCGGGAGTGAACGTGCAAGCTGCGGGTGTTCCGAGACGGCGCCGACGGCCCATCCGTGCTCTCCGCTGGCGCTGCGGAGAGCGTTGCGGACATCGAACGGACCGGGGCTCGCAGGTGCTCTCCGCCGGCACTGGCGGGGATGCCTCTTCGGATGGTCCCTGCGCGCGATGCACTGCGCCTGGCGGCGATCCCGGTCGCGTCCCGACGTCGTTGGCGCGATGCGACCGGATCTCGTAGGCGATCGATCTAGGGGAGCGGCAGGCCGACCGTGACAGCCAAGGGGTTGAAAACCGTCTCGTCGACCTGCCACAATGAAGTCTATACGTGGGCAGTGGTTGCTTCAAGGGCCGCTGACGGGTAGCGGCACCCGGAGAATCCAGCCCGGGGAGTTCCTACCGGGGAGAGTTTCCCGTTGCGCGAATCTTTTCCGTTGTGGACGTTGTGGACGTTGTGGACCCGGTGGGGGATCTGGCCGTCGCAGGCTAGCTCTCGAGGCTGATGAGGTGGGACAGGTGGCGCCACAGGGTCATCGTCGTCATGGGGGCCAGTGCGGCGGTCTCGCCGTCGATGACTATGTCCAACAGGCCGTCCGGCGTGTCGAGGAAGCAGACCGTATCGCGTACCTTCGCGGTCCCGTCCTCCACGGTGTGGCCTTGGAGGAGCCAGCACCGCCAGCCGCCGGCGTCGATGGCGTGTGAGATGGTCGGCCAGGACCCCTCGATCGCGTCGGCCAGGTCCGTCCACGGCTCGGCGGCGTCCCCGCTGGGCTCCAGGACGTTGTTGACGAGCGAGGCCGGGACGGTCTGGCTCTCGGGTTCGGTCAGCTGAGGCCGGGGCCCCAGGTTGAGCAGTTCGACGATGGACGGGGGGACGATCCCGCGTTCGACGCGTTGCAGGATCGTGTAGTCGCCGTCGATCTGGTCGAGGAGCCCGACGCCGTCGGCTGCGACCCACACGCTGGCCGAGCGCAGGGCTCCGGCGTCCGATCCGAGGACGTGCACGACGCCGGCCATGCCGGTCAGGCCTTCTAGCAGCTCCTGGGCGGGATCCGTCAGGGCGGTGCCGTCCAGGACGTTGAGGTCCCACAGCTCCCTCAGTTCGCTGCGCGGCACCCGCTCACCGGCGATCACCGAGCGGAGCGCGTTCCAGCTTCCGTGCCGGAGTCTGAGCCGCGGCGCGATGTCGGTCGTGTTCATCGGGGGATCTCCTCGCCTCTCATGCTGCTGGCGATGCCGGTCAGGGTGTCGGCGAGCGTCGAGAACTCGGCGGTCGTCGAGGTGGCGGTGATGACGAATCCCCGCCTGCTCACGGCGTCGACGTACGTGAAGAGCATCTGGGTCAGACTCAGACCCTCCATCGGAAAGGTCGTGAGGTACACGCAGCCGGCGTGCCCGTCGATGTTCGCGTCGCCTATGTCCAGGACGTGGAAGGGCTGATACTGCTCGGAGGAGAGCTCGGCGACTCCGGCCGCCCATTCGTAGGGGGAGGAGTCGATGTCGTCGGCGTGCGCGACGAGCACCGTCGGCGCGTAGTCCAGGTGCCCCTGCGGGCCGACGACTAGGAGATCGGCGGCCTCGAGCCCCGGGGGGAGGGGCGCCTCGGCCCAATCCTTGGGAAGCGTCATGAACATGTCGTGGTCCTATCGTGGCCGGTTTCCGTGTGGGCTGCCCGCTGCCGAGGACGTTCAGCGCCTTCTCCCCGGAGCCCTTTCCTTTCAGGAGCGCCCGCGGCTCTGGCTGTGGAAGGCGGGAAGGCCGGCGGCGTCCCGCTCGCCGCCACGGCGGGGCCGTCCCAGCGGGGATCGGCCGGGCGCGGCGATCGGAGGCGAGGCAGCGGGCGAAGGCCCGCCGTCCGCCGCACGGCCCAGCGCTCCGCCAGGGCGGGCGCCGTCGGGTCTAGAGACTGCTCCACCCTAGGGACTATACGTGCAGCGGCTATCGGAGTCACGTCATATGCTCATGTGTCGGCGGATTCGAAGCGGTGTCTCCGGTCGGAATGGGATCGGAGGCACCGCTTCCGTCAGCGCCCTTATGTGGAAGGCGCGATGAGGGTGAGGATGTCGATCCAAATGTCGGAAGGCATCATGGACGTCGCCTTCACGGTCTCCACTTCGTCGTCTGCCTCGGAATCCTCGTCGCCTTCGGGGCTCACCCGCAGCATGCCCGATGACGTGTCGAGCACCGCCATGGATCCCCGCGACTGCATAGGCGTCTCGGCGCACGCGTAGGCTTCCAGGGTCCAGAAGCGCCATTCGCCGTCGACCAGGCTCGCGTAGGCGTCCGGCCACATGGGCCGGATGTTGCGGGCGAGGTCCTCCTGGGGAGGGTTGTCGGAGTCGTCGGCCCGCTCGAAGATATCCTGGAAGAGCGTGGCCGGAAGGACGTCTGAGACGTCCAGGCGCTCCGACTTGCGTGGCCCGATGCTCAGAAGCTCCACCAGGGCCAGAGGCAGCATGCCTTGGTCGACGCGACGCAGGATGGTCCACTCTCCGTCGGTCTGGACCAGGAGGGAGATCCGCTCGGGATCCACGAAGGCCAGGAGCGCGTGGAGGCTTCCCGCTTCCGAAAGGTAGAGCTCGATAAGCCCGACCGGCTCGAAGAGAGCGTGCAGCAGATCTTTCGCCGTATCCGTCAGGTCGCCGTCGGCGACGACGCCGCGCGCTTCGAGGTCGGAGAGGACGTCTTGCCCGACGTCCTCTCCGTTCACCAGCGCCTGCAGCGCCTCCCACAGGTAGACGGGCAAGGAGAGGTTGAGTCCTTCGATCATGCCGGCCTCCCGGGGATTTCGAAGCTGTGAGCCATGGTCGCGAAGGTGTCGACGTACTCCGGGTACTCGGCGCTCGCGCAAGTGAACGTCAGCACGTAGCCTGTGGCGGGGCCGCCTTCCGGCCGGTCGATCAGCGCGAACTGCTCCTGCGTGACGTTCAGGGCCTCCACCGTGAACGTGGAAACGTAGACGAGGGCGGGATGTTCGGCGATCGTGGTCGTGGCGGAGTCGATGACGTGCAGGGTCTTGAAGATCTGCTTCTTCATCATGTCGATCGTCTCGCCGATCCACTCTTCGAGCGACCCCGTGACTTCATCGTTGTGATTGAGGACCACGGTGGGCGAGTAGTCCCGATAGCCGGGAGGCCCTACCGCCAGGAAGTCGTTGGGAAAGCCATTGGGGGAGGCGTCGACGGGACGCCAACCGTCGGGGAGTTCGATAGTCACGTTCATCACCAGAATTTTAGCTTCTTGGCCTTATCGGAGACCCAGTTCTTCGCTGCTTTGATGTCTTCGGACGGCTTCCAATTGTCGATGGCCTTCGAAACGGAGCTGTCGAATGTGTTGTGGATCCAATCGCCGCCCATCCTTCCTAGCTTTCCGCCTATGTAGCCTCCTGCGGCTCCGGCGACTGCCGCGCCGGGGCCCGTCCACGAGAACAGTGCCGCGCCAGCCGCACCTCCCGCGGCCGATCCTGCGGCTTCGGCCGCCGCGGGAACGGCATCCCATGCGCCTTTCGCCGCCGTGCGGGCGACCTTGTCGCCTGTAGTCAGCGAGGGATTGGCCGAATCGTGCTTCCACTGCTCAGATCCGCCCTTATAGGCGTCGTAAGCTACAGAGCCGATGCTGAGGGCCGTTCCCACGGGGCCGAGGACCTTGCCGGCTTTCGACGCGTATTTGCCGGCTTTCGACCCCCATTCGAACGCTTTGTCCAAATGCAGCTTCTTCGCTCCCGATGCGGCTCCTGCAGCGAGATGCCGTCCGCCTTCCCCCAATTTCTCCCAATTCTTGGGGTCGGTCAAGCCCTTCATGGCCTTCCCGTTTTTGAAGAAATCGAATCCGCCTTCCAATCCCTTCAGGTGCCTGCCGAATTTAAAGCCGAACCCTTTAGAGTTGAGGGCAGCTTTCGTCCCGTGTATGATATCTGTAACTGCCTTACTAGCGTTTTTCGTAAGTTGCCCACCAGCCATCATCAGACCCAGCCCACCATATTTGAGTGGATCTATAAGATAACTACCAATCTTTCCTTTCAGCTTTTTTGCCAAGGCTAGCTTCCCTCCGCCCGCTATGGCGGCGATATCGGGGAATACTATCCCGAAACAGCTTTCTTGAAAATCGTCATGGGCCTTCTTTTCTTTCTCTCTAGCTTTTGAAACATTATCAGAGATAGTATTGTAATGCGTGACTTTTTCATTATAATCGTCGACTTGTTTCGCTTCTTCCGCAGTGACGGTTACTTGTTGAGGGTTGGAATCAAATGTAGCCTGGCCTAGACAAGCTGGCTTAGTGGGTTCTTTTATTGTTGTACCTTCAACTGTTAGGCCGTAGGCTGTGGCATCCGAAATCGCGGTTTCCAATGTGCTTTTTACGGAATCGAGTTCATTTTTAAGTGAATCTACCGCTTTTTTGAACGTATTGACGTTTCCCGAAAGGCCCGACAGGTCGGTCTCTGCGGAACTGGCGGCGGTGTCAAACGATGCGGAGCTCAGGCCTGTCCATTCGTCGGTGGCGGTGGAGTGGCCTGAACGCAGCTCGCTCGCCCATGTATCGGTGATACTTGTGGACAGCGTGCTGAGGCTGGACGACAGGTTGCCGATTTCCGTAGGATTTCCGTCGAATTTTGCGTCAATGGGTGGCATGGATTCTCCTAAAACTTCAAATTGAATTCAATGAGTGCAATTTAGTTTCAATGGTCGGAACTAGTTGCGCATTGAATGTCACTTTGTACGTCTCTGTCAGTGGAGTCGAAGCATTCGGCGTCAGTGGACAGCGTCGAGGCGAGTTGCGATGCCTTGGTGGCGAGGTCGGAGAGGCTGGTTCCCAGAGTGCTGCACACGTTATCCGCCCAACTTTGGGAATCTCCGAATCCTGACGCCGTAAGTGACTCTTGGTTGTACATGCCACTGGATGCCGAGTCGTAGTGCGTCTTCGCCGTGCGAAGGGAATCCGTGTTGACGGTGAAGGTGCCGTCCATGTGAACCTCGATTCTTGAGAAAGCCGATGCATCAACGGGAGACGTGGGGAGGTCTCCCCCTGCCGGGAAACTTTAAGGCAGAAGCGCGCCGGCTTTGAAGAGGCTGCTATGGGCACCGTAATCCGGGGAATTCTCCCAGTTGAACTGCGGAATGGGGGATGCGAGGGCGCGCAATAGCCGGCGGCGTTCCCGGCGTTCGCGCAAATCGGGGATCCGACCACCAGCCTCCACCCAGACCGTCCAGACCGTGACGACATCCTGCGCCTGCGCAATCCGGGGATCCAACCCCATTCCCGTTCTGCGCCCACGCGGAACTCGATGTTCACGCGGATAACCACCCCGGCCGAATGCGCACCTGCGGCCGGGGTGGTGTCGTACTCGCTGAACCGCGCAGAGAGAACGCAGAGATCGGTGTCGGGAAAACAACGGAACGTTGCCCTTTGAGAAGTTCGATACTCGCAATCATCCCCAATATTTTGTTTTCTTGCCTAAAAAACTTTTTGATGGTTTCCATTCATCTATTATTTTTGACATTTTGTTTTCATTTGTATTGAAGATCCAGTCGCCTAATTTCTTGCCTGCTTTTCCACCTGCGTAGCCTCCTGCGCATCCCGCAACTACCGCGCCAGGGCCTGACCATGCGAACAGCGTTGCGCCAAGCGCACCTCCCGCGGATGATCCGAGCGCTTCGGATCCTGCGGGAACAGCATCCCATAGTCCCCTCAATTCCGCGCGCGCCAATTTATCGCGAGTAGTCAGCGAAGGATCGGCCGAATCTCGGGACCACTGATCAGCTCCGCCTTTAAATGCGTCGTAGCACACAGTGCCAACATTAATGGCAGTCCCTATGGGGCCGAGTACTTTACCGGCTTTTGTAACAAATTTACTGGTTTTAGAGCCCCATTTAGCTAATTTATCTAAATGTAGCTTTTTTACTCCCGAAAAAGTAGCATCTTTAATGTGCCGCCCCTTTTTTGCTACTTCTTCCCAATTCTTGGGATCGATCAGATCTTTCATAGCTTTTCCATTTTTAAATGGAGCTTTCAGTTTTTCGAAAAATCCTGACGCAACTTTATCTGGCATTAATACTCTGGTATTTATTTTTAAGCCAAGCTTAGATTTTGTTTTATATATAATATCTGTAAGTGCTTTATTGGCTTCTTTTGTAAGTTGTCCACCTGCTACCATCATGCCCAATCCTCCAAGTTTAAGCGGATCTATAAGGTATTTACTAATATTACCTTTCACTTTTTTGGCTGAATCCAGCGTATTTTTGATATTATCTCCCCCCATTATGGTAGACGCAAGAGTAGGAAACATCATTCCGATACAGCTTCCTTGAAAAGCATTGTGTGCTTTAGTTTCTTGCTCTCTTGCTTTTGATACATTATCAGATATAATGTTGTATTGCTTTACCTTTTTATTATAATCATCGACTTGTTTCGCTTCTTCATCGGTGACAGTGACTTGTATGGGTATACCGATAATTGGCATGGAAATAAGGCAGGACGGTTTGGTAGGTTCTTTTATTGTTGTACCTTCAACTGTAAGACCGTAGGTTGTTGCATCCGAAATTGCCGCTTTTAATATTTCATTTACGGAATCTAATTCACTTTTAAGCGTATCCACTGCTTTTTTAAATGTATTGACATCTTTCGAAAGGCTCGTTAATTTATTTTCAGCGGAAGTTGCAGTTAAATCGAATTTTTTAGAAGTTATACCAGTCCATTCGTCAGTTGCGGTGGAATGACCTGAACGTAGTTCGCTCGCCCATGTTTCAGTGATGTTTGTGGATAAAGTTTCAAGTTTTGTAGATAGGTTGCCTATTTCTTCAGGATCTCCGTCAAATTTTACATCAATAGACGACATGGCCTCTCCTTAGTTTTGAAATAAGTTCAATGCAAATAATTAGTTTTAATGGTCAGAACTAGTTGCGCGCTGAATGTCACTTTTAATGCTTCTGTCTGTTGAATCAAAATATTCAGCGTCTTTGGAAAGTGATAAACCAATATCAAGTGATTTTTCAGATAAATTTGTCAACTTGGTTTCTAGATAATTACACGCGTTTTGAGCCCAACCTTGAGAATCTCCGAATCCCGAAGCGGTGAAAGATTCTTGGTTGTTCATGCCGTTGGATGCAGAGTCGTAATGCGTCTTCGCCGTGCGAAGGGAATCCGTATTGACACTGAAGGTGCCGTCCATGTGAACCTCGATTCTTGAGAAAGCCGGTATATCAACGGGAGGTACGGGAACGTCTCCTCCATTGCGACGACTCTAAGACGAGGCCACGCCGGCTTTGAAGAGAAGATGATGGGTACCGTAATCCGGGAAACTCTCCCAATTGGATGTGCGGAGCGGAGAATGGCTGCGAGATGGGGAATCCGAATGCGTACAGTGGCGGCGGCGTCTCCCGCCGGGCATAAATCTCCATACGGGTGGATTCGACATCCGCGACGCGATCGCCTGCCGGGCTCGGCGTGGAAGCGGTTCCGCACGCTAGTCTTGTACCCGTGAACTCCAACGAGGCGCCCGAGAACGCGCAAGCCCAGGCAGACGACACACCCGAGCAGATCCAGGTGCGCCTAGCCAAACGCCAGCGGATGATCGACGAAGGGCTGGAGCCCTACCCGGTCGAGCTCCCCGTGACCGCGACGATCCCCGAGATACGATCGGCCTACACGGGCCTCGGGCCGGGCGAGGAGCTCGCCGACGTGGATCTCGGCGTAGCGGGCCGCGTCATGCTCACCCGCAGCGGCGGGAAGATCGCCTTCGCCACCCTCCAGGACGGCCCGGGCAACCGCATCCAGGTCCTGCTCTCCCAGGCGAACGTGGGGGAGGGCTCCCTCGCGCGCTTCAAGGCCGACGTCGACCTGGGCGACCACCTGTTCGTCGAAGGCCACGTCGGGACGTCCAAGCGCGGGGAGCTCTCCGTGTTCGCCCACTCCTGGCGGATCGCCTCGAAGGCCATCCGCCCCCTGCCCAAGGTGTACAGGAATGCCGAGGGCGAGGACGTCTCCCTCTCCGAAGAGGCGCGCGTGCGCATGCGGCACCTCGACCTCATCATGCGCCCAGCCGCCCGGGACATGGTGCGGTTGCGCGCCGGGGTCATGAAGTCGCTGCGCGCCAACTTCGACGAGCGCGGCTACACGGAGATCGAGACCCCCATGCTCCAGACGATCCACGGCGGGGCGGCGGCCCGCCCCTTCAAGACGCACATCAACGCCTATGACGAGGACCTCTACCTGCGCATCGCCACGGAGTTGCATCTGAAGCGCGCGGTGGTCGGCGGCGTCGACCGCGTCTTCGAGATCAACCGGAATTTCCGCAACGAAGGGGCGGATTCGACGCATTCGCCCGAGTTCACCGCCCTGGAGGCCTACGAAGCCTACGGGACGTATGACACGATCGGGGAGCTGACCAAGGACCTCGTCCAGCGCGCATGCCGGGACGCCCTGGGAACCACGGCCGTGACGCTGGCCGACGGAACCGAGTACGACCTCGGCGGGGAGGCATGGGACCGGCTCGACCTGTACGCGTCCGTCTCGCAGGCCGTCGGCGAGGAGATCACGGTGGAGACCCCCCGCGAACGCCTCGAAGCCCTCGCCGAGGCGCACGGCATCGGCGTGGCGCCCTTCTGGGTACCCGGAAAGATCGTCGAAGAGCTCTTCGAGGAACTGGTCGGCTCGAAACTGTGGGCGCCGACCTTCGTCTGCGACTTCCCCGAGGACACGTCGCCTCTGACCCGCCCGCACCGCTCGAAGCCGGGCCTGACGGAGAAATGGGACCTGTACGTGCGCGGCATGGAGCTGGCCACCGGCTACTCCGAGCTCGCCGATCCGGTGATCCAGCGCGAGCGCCTGGTGGCCCAGTCGCTGGAGGCCGCCAACGGCGACCCGGAGGCCATGCAACTCGACGAGGAGTTCATCCAAGCCCTCGAGCAGGGCTTCCCCCCGTGCGGCGGCATGGGCATGGGGATCGACCGGCTTCTGACTGCCATGACGGGGCTGGGCATACGCGAGACGATCACCTTCCCCTTCATCAAGCCGCAAGGGAAGTAGCGGGTTTCGGGTGGCGGAGAGGCCGAGAGGGGAGGATAGCCGCTGACGCGCGAGTCGGCTCCCCTCTTGACATCCGGCGCGGCGAAGGCTGCCTGTAGGGCGGCGGCGGGGACTCCCACGCGCATGCGTCGATTTCACACCCGGCCCCGGTGCGCGCCCGACCCCGTTGCGCGGCGGCCATTTCACTGACTTCAATCCGCGGAATTCAGGGAGCGCTTGCATTCGGAAAGAGCGTCAGTGTGCGGCCGTCGGTGCGCGACCGAAAGAGGGTTGGGGGCGCGCTCGCGCCCCCAACCGACCGTTGAGACCTGATTGTTGAGCTGTCTCTTCTTCTACGGCGTCCAGGCGGCCTATTCCGTCACGCTCGGCATCGGCGCCGGCTGCGCATTCCTCATGCGTTCAGGAGTCCAGTAGTCCCTGACGACCTGGCTGGGGGCGTCGATCCGGTGGGAATCCGACGTCCCGCTCGAGCTGGACGCTCCGTCCGGGTTCGCCGGCGACGTCGTCGCGTTCGGCGTGCCGGTCTGCGCGGGGGAGGCTGCACTCGGTTGGGACGTGGGCGCCGCCGGTACTGCTGGTGTGCTCGAAGCGGCGTGCTTGGGCGCTCTGCTCGGCATGGCGTGCTTGGGCGACCTGGCAGGCTTGGCCGCCGGTGCGCCGGGCTCGCCCGACCCGGCGGGTCTGGTGGGTTCGGCCTGTTTGGCGGGCTCCGCCGTCGATCCGACGGGTTCGGCCGGCCGCACGACGGTGCCGTCGGGGGAGACGACCGGAGCCGTGACGGCTATGGTGTCGCTGGATTCCGAATCCGATTCCGAACTCGCCGCCCCGCTGGCGTAGGACGAGAGTGCAGAGGCCGGCAGGACTACGGCGGATGCGACGAGCACCCGAGAGGTGATTCTTTTTGTTCCCATGCGAGCTCCTAATCCGATTGGCGGTGTGGTCGGTCTGAAGTGAGGTTCCAGGATCGCCGTGCTGTCGATGCCAGGCGCCCATGCGACGCGTGAACGCCAATATGTGTGATTTCGCACCTATAGAACACATCATATTGTCACCGCATCTTGCCGTCAACGGTTTTATCGGCAATTCTCGATGGGGAGGGACACCGTGAGTTTGCCTGAAGGCGGATACCCTCGGCCGGATTCGCCCTGGTGGGCTTTTGCGGCGGGACGGCCCCCTAAGACTCGGGTCTCCGGGAAAGGCCGAGCCCCCGGGTGCGGGGCGCCAGGCGATTTGAGGAATGTCTGGACTGGAGACAGCGGCTGAGCCCCCGGGGTGGGATGCCCGGGGGCTCAGCCGTTCGGATTCCAGCGGCCTTGAGGGCTCAGGGCTGGGAAGCCCGGGCCTGAGCGGCTTGTCGACGCGCGCGGAAGGTGGCCACCGCTGCGCCGATGGCGAGCAGCAGCGCGCCGGCCGCCAGCGCCCACACGAGAACCATGAAGCCGCCCCTGTAGGCGCTGATCTGCGCCTGGTCGGCCAACTGCCCGCGCAGACCCCCGATGATCCGCTTGCCCTCCGGAGAGTTGGGCAGCGCCTGGGCCTTGGCGAGCGCCTGAGCGGCCATCTCCTTGAGCTGACCGGCGTGGGAGGCGGCGTAGTCCCTGGCGTGCTGAGAGGCGTAAGTCGCCAGGGCGGCCACGCCGAGGGAGGAGCCGATCTGCTGGGAGGCGTTGAGGACGGCCGAGGCCAGGCCTGCGCGGCTGCCCGGGACGCCGCGGGTTCCGGCGTTGAACGCGACCGGACTGGCGCATCCCACGCCCAGGCCGAGGACGATCAGACCGGGAAGGGCGACCTGCGCGTAGTCGGCGTCGACCGTTACACGCGAGAGGATGAGGAAGGCAATGGCGGATACCGCTAAACCGGCCGGCAGCATGAACTTCACGCCGAGTCGAGGCAGAAGGGCCTGCCCCACGACGGTCGCGCTCACCACGATCCCGAAGACCATGGGCAGCATGGCCAGGCCGGTGCGCATCGGCGAGTAGTCGAAATGCCTCTGGAAGTAGTACGTGATGTAGACGACGGATCCCATCTGCCCCGCGCCGACCATGAACTGGGTCAGATACGACCCCGCGCGCGTGGGGTCGGAGACGATCCACAGCGGAAGCACCGGTGCGTGGGCGAAGCGCTCCCTGACGACGAAGGCGACGAGGAGGGCTCCTCCGACGGCGAGCCAGGCGACGGTCGAGCGCGCCCCCCACGAATGCCGTTCGGCCTGGTCGAAGCCGAAGACGAGGCTGAAGATCCCGATGCAGCCCAGGGCCAGCCCGAAGACGTCCTCGGCGAGGGCGCTCGAACGCTCTCCGGCCCGCGGAGTGGGAAGGCTTCGCCGCCCGAAGAGGAAGGCGACGACCGCGATGAACATGTTGATGTACAGCGCCCAGCGCCAGTCGAGCAGGTCGGTGAGCGCGCCGCCCAGAATGAGGCCCGTCGCCGCGCCGACGCCGCCCGTCGCGCCGAGCGTGGCGAATGCGCGTCCCCTCTCGTTGCGGTCGGTGAAGGTCGCGTTGAGCAGCGCGAGCAGCGTGGGGGCCAGAAGCGCGCCGAAGGCGCCCTGCGACGCCCGAGCCGAGGCGAGAACCGCGAAGGAAGGGGCGATTCCGGCCACGAGACTGGAGACGGCGAAGCCCGTCAGGCCGATGTGGTATGCGCGCCGGATGCCCAGGATAGCGGTCAGCCGCCCGCCGAAGAGCACGAGGCCTCCGAAGGCGAGGGTGTAGGCGGTGACCACCCACGGGCGCTCGGCCGCCGTCATCTTCAGGCTCTCCTGCATGTCCGGCAGGGCGACGGCGATGATCGTCATGTCCAGCACGATCATGAGCTGGGTGGTGACGGCGCTGGTCATCACCGCTCGTTTCCGGCGCTGGTCTCGTTGAGAGGTTCGCTGATCCGCCGTGGCGTCCGAGTGGTCCGAGGCGCCCGCCCGGTCGGGGCGAGTCGAAGAGGTCTTCACGGCCGAAGTCCCACCGGAGGCGGTGTTCTCCTTGTCCGCTGCCATATGCGCTCCTAAATCGAAACGATCGTTTTCCTATGTCGGCTTCATGGTAGCCCAATGAAGCGCAAAACGAAAAGAGCGTTTCGTTTTGAAAAACAGGCCGGCTGAGGCGCGGGATGGGCTAGTCTGAGGACATGCCCAGGGTGAATGCCGACCATCAGAGACGCCAGAGGGAGCGGATCATCGTCGCGGCGGAAGGCTGCTTCGTCGACAGCGGCTTCCACACGGCCTCGATGGACGAGATCGTCAGCCGGGCGGGTATGTCCTCGAGCACCGTGTACTCCTACTTCCCCGGGGGGAAACGCGAACTGATCCGGGCGGTGTGCACGAATCGGCTCGAACCCGTGTACGACGAAGTCGAAGAATACGCCAACCGCGAAGATCCGCCCTCGCTATCCCAGATTTTCAAAGAGGTGTTCGGACGCTTCTGGAATACGCACCGCGGCTCGGAGCCCGAAGATGTGCGCAGGAGCGCGGTGTATTCGGCGCGCCTGGCCATCAACGCGTGGAGCGAGGTCAACCGCGACGAGGAGCTCCGCCAGGACATGGCCTCCCGGCACGACTCCTTCCGGGGCATGATCGTGAAGCTCGTCAAGCGGTGGCAGAGCAACGGGCAGGTCGACCCTCGGCTCGACCCCGACGACGTCGTGACGGCCATCGTCGGCATGTACTTCGGCATTATCGTCGACTACGTCATCATGAAGGACCTCTCTTCCCTGGAGGCCGTCACCGCGTTGGAGAGGATCCTCCGCCCCAGGGGCTGACCGAGAGGCCCGCTCGCCGTGCCCGCGGCCTCCATAGGGTTGTCCAACTCACGACCGCCTCCCGAGGCGGGGGCGACTCTGCGCCGAGAGCGACGCGGATCAGCGGCCGTCCCCCTCGTCCCGCTCCTGCCGAGCCTGACGCGCGCTCTCGCGCAGCTTCTCCAGTTCCTGCAGCAGCTCGTGGCCGCGGAAACGCTGGTCGTCCAGGAGGGATCCGGCCTCCTGGATCAGGGCGTCGGCCTCGTCCAGTTCGCCCATGGCCAGGCACATCTGGACGATGAGCATGAGGGTCCGGCCCCTCTCGATCGGCTGGTCGAGGGAGGCGAAGGCGTCGGCGGACGCGCGCGCGTAGTCCTTGGCCAGGCGCCTGCGCAGCGCATACCAGTCGAAGAGGGCCATCGATCGCAGCCAGTCGGCGTCGAGCCACTCCTTGGAGTCGGACGTCTCCACGCTGGGCGAGGCGAGCAGTGCGCGCCGGCGCTCCATCAGCCTGTCCATGAGGTCGAGCTGGTCCTCCGGCACCCGCCCCGGCTGGGTGGCGATGGCGTAGGCGTAGTTGTTCAGCGTGTTGGCCACTTGCAGCGGGGTGTCCACTTCCTCCGTCAGACGCAGCACGTGCGCCCACAGCGCCACGGAGCGGGAGGAGTCCCCGGCCTCGCTGAAGGCCTGGGCGGCACGCGAATAGGAGTTGCGGGCGCCCAGGGTGTCGCCGCGGATCTCCAGGAGATCGGCCAGCTCGACGGCGGCGTGGGCGGCGGCCGTGTCGTCGTCGAGGGCTTCCAGGGCCGAGGCGAGGGAGGCGTGGAGCCGGAGGGCGAGCGGCGAGTGCGGATAGGCCTCCATGCGCAGCAGTGCCATCTGCGCGACTTCGGCGGCCTCGACCGGGCGACGGGTCCGCAGCAGCATGTTCGCCAGCATGTCCGAGGCCGTCGCGTTGAGGAAGGCCAGGTCGCAGGCGGCTGACAGATTCACGAGCGCTCTGGCGTACTCCATCGCCTCCTCCGGGTATCCGGCGGCGGCGCTCATGGAGGACAGGATCTCCAAGGCCTCCAGACGCACGCCGAGAGGATCGGGGGAGACGATCCGCATGGCTCCGTCGGCCGCCAGGCAGGCGCCGCGGAAATCGGACTGTTCGGCCAGGGCGCGTGCCTGCACCATCAGGAGGAATGCGGGAGGGGTGAAGATTCCGAAGGGATCCGTGGCGTCCGGGTCGGACTCGGGGACGGCGGACTGCCTTCCGAGGAAGGCGTTGGCCAGGGTCTGCGCCTTCAGCCAGGCGTCGTTGAACCGGGCGGCCTCGGGCAGGGCGTCCGGGTCCGCGGTGCGCGGCGCGGGGGGTGCCTCGTCGGCGTCGCCGGGCTCGCCGGACGCCGTTTCGGCGGACGGCGCGTGCCCGCCGACGGGCCTGTCGCACAGGATCTGCGCGGCGCGCAGCAGGTAGACGCTCCTGACGGTGGGCCCCAGGGCGGCGGCCGTCTGGACGAGGTCGAACAGGTCCATCGTCCGCCACGGGCCGTCGATGTCGACCGGCACGAGCGGGGGCTCCTCGTCGGCGTCGGGCTGCGAGGACTGCTCAGGCGTGGGGGGAGGCTCCGCGGCGCAGGCGGACCCCCGGCCGGCCGACGCGCCGCGATCGGCCACGACGGACGCGTCGGGCAGGAGGAGCGCCTCGGAGGCGGCGGCGATGCGGTAGTCCTGCGTGTCGAGCGTCGCCATGCCGGAGACGTCGGGGATCGCATTCGCCGTCAGGGGGCGGTCCAGGCCCGGCTCCCGAAGGCGTTCCCGGATCTCGGCGACCATGAACGGCCTGAGGAGGCCAGGACGCCGGTCGCACTGGTCGGCCAGGTCGAGGGCCAGGCTGGTGAACCACTCCTCGGCGTCGGCCAGCGTGGGGTCGGCCAGGGTCCGGCGAGGCGCCCATTTCAGCTTCTCGCCCGGCAGGATCGCGTGCAGGCGTTCGGCGTGGCGGTCTCCCGGCAGCTCGCGCACCAGACGCGCCGCGGAGACGGCGAGGTCGATGAGGTTCCGCGGATACTGGGCCTGCTCCCACCACGGGAGGTGACGGACGAGGATCCTCCGGGCGCGCTCGAGCCGCTCCGGCGTGCCGGACAGGCGGAGGTAGTCGATGTGGTTCGGCATGTAGCTCAGGTGGGTGGAGTCCGCCTGGTAGCGGCGATACGCCCGGATGTGCCCGGCCCAGGCCTCGGCGTCGCGGCCCGTGCGCAGCCACGGTTCGAGCATGTCGGTCAAGAGGGACTCCGGCTGTTGGAAGCAGTAGTGCTCCCTGTCGGCCAGGGCGCGGTCGCCCACGCGGCAGGCCGCCTCCCAGTCCTTGCGGCGGCGGAAGTAGTCGATCTCGTGCGCGGGGTCGCACCCGGCGCAGTCGGCCAGATCGCTGGGGCCGGACGCCCGCCACTTCTGGAAGGCTTCCTCGGCCGCGTCCTCCTCGCCGAGGTCGCGATAGAGGAGGTGCCCGTGGATGTAGTAGGCGCGCATGGAGTCGCCGCGCGACAGGTAGTACCGGCGCATCTCCTCCAGGATGTCCAGGCACTGGTCGCGCGGCACGGTGGGGATGAACCGCAGCGCGGTGATGACGTATTTGTAGTCCCATCCCAGGCGGTGGAGCATCTTCTCGGTGAACAGCTCCGGGCGGCGCTTGTACACGGCGTTGCACCAGATGAAGGGCGCCAGGAGCTTGGGCCCCTCGCCGCCGTTGGTGTACGCCGGGATCAGTGCCAGATTCGACCGCAGCGCCAACTCCTCCAAACCCGCCGATTCCGCCAGGGCCGCGGCCTCCGCCCACAGCTGAGAGCGCCCCCGGCCGTAGGGGAGGGCGGAGGCGCGTGACATGAGGTCCCGGACTTCGTCTTCGGTGCTCATTGCGGACCTTTCAGAGACAGTTCGATCAGATGCGTGAAGATCTGCGAAGACCAGGCGCGGGCCTTGGCGTCCATCGGATGCTGGCCGGCCATCAGGGCCTGGACGTAGAGGCCGCGAACCGCCGTCTCCGCGAGCTGATCCCGCGAACCGCCCGCCAGCTCGTTGATGAGCTGCGCCCGCGCGTTGAGGACGAGCCTGGGCGCCGACGAGTTCGCGAAGGGATCCGCGGCGCTCAGGACGTCCGCCCACGTGCCCGTCGACCTGCTGCGCGCCGACTCCGCCACGGACTGCCCGGCGAAATCGGCGTCCGGCAGGAAGAGCACGGGGACGGTCCCCGGGTCGAAGCTGCGGATCTCGGCGACGACCCCCGTTCCCGAGAGGGCTTCGTTCGCCAGGATCAGCAGGCGGGCGAGCGAGGCCTCCTCGTCCGGATCCGGCGGCGTCAAGGCGTCGAGCAGGATGGATGGGTCGAGGACGGAGATGTCGGCGTCCGGCCGATCGAGGGTGAGCTGGCTGAGGAGCTCGTCGTCGAAGGCGTAGCCGGCGCTGACGATGCACAGCCCGTTGGCCGCGGCCACCGGGCTGAAGGCCTTGAAATGGCTGTTCGACAGCACGTAGTGGATGGCGCCGTGCTGCTCCAGGACCTCGTCGAGGGTGAGCACGCCCATGGACGTGATGAAGGGGACCGAAGCGGCCACCATGGATCGGGTCGGGGCGTCGCTGACGGCCAAAGCCTTCAACCCCTCCAGGTGCAGGGTGATGAACTCCAGGAAGCGCTTGGGGTCGCTGAGGGACAGATGCGTCAGCCACGCGCGCACCTGGGCCCCCAGGGACTCGCGCACGGTCTCCAGAAGGTCGTCGTCGAAGAGGGATTCGCGCGAGGCGGTTGGCCGCAGATGGCGGGAATCGCCCACCACTCGGACGAAATACGCCCATTCGGGCAGGAGGTCGGTGACCCGCGGGCTCAGGAGCATGCGCCGCAAATAGACGCGGTGGCGCAGCAGCTGGCCGGGGTGCGCACCCGAGGGAAGCACGTAGCCCACGCCCTCGAATCCGGCCTCCGGCACGCTCAACTCGATCTCCGCGAAGGGGTGGAACCCGAAATTCTCGATGCACCAGCGGGTCGAGGCGGCCTGCGACAGCTCCCACGGCGCCCTCTGGCCGGCCAGAGGCTCGCCCGGCCCGCCCTGGACGGAGAGCTCGACCTGCACCGGCAGGTACTGCCCGTATTCGGCGATGAGGTGGCGCAGCCGGGCCGGCGCGAAGGGGCTCTCCCCGGGGAGGGCCTCCAGGACGACCGCGGTTCCCGGTTCGGGCAGCGGCTCCTCGGCCAGGTCCACGCTCCACGTTCCGTCCGAGCGCCCCAGCCAGCGCACAGTGGGGGAGTCGGCCCGGCGCGCGGAGCGCGAGAGCACCGTGATCGTCGAGGAGACCATGAAACAGGAGAGCAGGCCGATCCCGAATTGGCCGAGGTAGTCCGTGCGCGCCAGGCCGAACTCGTCGCGCTTGGACGTGGCGCCGATGGTGGCGAGGAAGGCGCGAGCCTCCTGTTGCGTCAGGCCGATGCCCGAGTCGGTGACGCGCAGGGTCGAGCCGTCCGCCTCGAAGCGGATGCAGGCCGGGCAGCCGGGATCGATCTCCCGGCGCACCGAGATGGCGTCCGTGCCGTTCTGCAGGAGCTCCCGGACGAAGACCTGCGGCCCCGAGTAGAGGTTGCGGCTGAGCAGCTCGACCAGCCCTGCCAGGTCCACCTGGAAGTTCTGGGACGCCGAGCCGGCGTCCGACGTCTGGCTGTCCGACATCTCATGACTGTCCGACATCTCAGCCCTCCGCCCCGGCCGGGCCGCCGTCCTGCGCCTGGGACGCTTCGTCCGCCCCTTCCGGCGAGGCCCCGTCGGATTCCTCCCCGTCCCGTTTCGGGCGGAAGGAGTCCAGGCAGGACAGGGAGCACTGCAAGCCGAGGTCGACGGCCGCCACGAGCTGTTCGTCGTTCAACCCCTGGTCGATGAGGCAGGCGACCTCCGCCTGCAGCAGGACGTTCGAGCCGTCCTCCTGCAGCTGGGGGACGGCCGTGCCCCACAGGGTCGAGGCGTTCCACTCGTTGGCCTTCTCCATGAGCTCGCCCATCGACTCGGAGGGGAACTCCTCCGGGAAATGGGCGCGGATCATCAGGAACGTCGGATTGGACACGTCCAGGACGGTGACGCAGCCGTCGAACTTGGCCACGAGCTTGGTCGGCGCCTCCATGGGGCCCATCTCGAAACCGAGCGCGCCGAGCGCACGGTGGATCCGTTCCACCGTCACCGCGGGAGCCGACGAGCCGTCCTCGGCGTCCTTGAACCAGGCCATCCCTACGCCTCCCCGCCGGAGGAGACCGCATCGGCGTGCGCTGCCTTGGAGAACAGCGCGTCGAAGTCCTCGATCGTGCCCAGGCAGGATTTGAGACTGGCGTCGAAGGCCCCCTGCAACTGCGCGTCCGTCATCCCCTGCTCCACCCAGAAATTGCATTCGGCGCGCAGCCCCATGCCCCTCTCGAGCTCCACCACCGTCGATTTGGGCAGGATGTAGTTCCGGTTGCGGTGGGTGGCGGCGTCCAGGGCCTTGGCGCGGTCGGCGGGATCGGTGATCGTTCCCTGCCACAGCGCGATGAAGCGCAGGGACCGCCCGTCGCAGGCGACCCAAAGCGTGATGTTCGGCCACGTGGAGAGGATGAGCTCCCCTTCGAGCGAATAGTTCAGATCGGCCTTCTTGAAGAGGGTCTCGATGCGCGGAATCGTGACCTGGGGAAGTGCCATGATTTCCTTTCCGGACGACAGGCCCCGGCAAGGGCGATGCGCCCATCGGCGATCTCCCGTCGGATGGCGGAATGCGGGACGCGGTAGCCGGATGCGCCCGCAATCAATCATGTCACGCCGTTCTGAGCCTTACCAGCGGCCCCCATGTGTACTAAAAACCCACCGGACGGTCGGATCGCGGGGGAGCGCCCGCCGTCTTCGGGCCCGGGCGGCGGTGCGCCTCAACCGGCGAAGGTGCGCGTCGGCTGGCCCGGCACGGCCGTGCGCATGTGGAAGACGGCGCCTGCGTGCGGCTCGTCGGCCGTCTCCCGGGACGTCGTGATGAAGACGTCGCGCAGGTCCGGCCCGCCGAGGGTCACCGCGGTCACGCCGTGGACGGGCAGCTCCCATTCGCCTAAGATCTCCGCCTCGGGCGAATAGAGGCGCACCTTGCCCACGCGGTTCATGGCGCACCACACGTTCCCCTCCGAGTCGACTGCGAGGCCGTCGGGGCGGCCGCCGTCGCCGTCGTGGAAGGGGCGGCGATCGACCAGATCCCCGCCGACGACGTCGAAGACGTCCGTGCATCCCGTGGACGTGTCGTTGTAATAGGCGCGCTGCCCGTCGGGGGCGAAATCCAGGCCGTTGGACACCGTGACGTGGTAGAGGGCCGTCGAATAGCGTCCGTCGGCCTCGATCCGGTAGAGCCTGCCCGCTCCGAGGGTGCGGTCGTAGGGCATCGATCCCGCGTACAGCCGCCCCCACGGGTCCAAGCCGCACTCGTTCATGCGAACGTTCGGATCGCTCCACATCTCGGGCAGGGACGTGGGCGTGGCGAAGGGAGCGTCGGCCAGTCCTATCCCGCGTTCCAGGCCGGCGACGTAGCCTCCGCGCTCGCGGGGCCGTACGAAGGCGGCGATCCGCGAGCCGGTGGCGATCCGCGTGACTTCGCCGCTTCCCGAGAGCGTGAGTATCGTTCCCGCGAGCATGTCCACCATGCGCAGGCCTCCCCACGAGGAGTGCCAGACGGGGCCTTCTCCGTGGAAGGCGATGACATCGGTAATCTGTTCAGGTCGCATCATCGCCGATGATAGCGCGGAGGCAGTGTGGTTCGCTCAAGCTGTCCGCTCAGCGGTCCCCGTTGCCGCTCGGCGGCCCGGCCGGTCCCGGTCCCGGGTCGTGCGGCCCGGCTGGGTCACGCCACGGGTCACGTCGGTGGATTCGGCCCGCTCCCAGGGGCGTGCGTCTCGGCCGGAGCCGCCTCGGGGAGCGCGGCCCGGCCCGTCGGCGGTCGGCGCCGTGCGCTTCCATGCCGTCCGCTCGGGCTCAGGACGGCCGGGCCTACGGGGCGACGAGGAATCCGAGGGCTCCGCTGGACGCAAGGACGACGACCATGCCCAGCAGCGCGACGAAGGCTATCGAATACGGCGCCGCCCTGCGCAGCAGCGGCGACTCCGAGCCCGGCTCCTTGATGGCCGTGGCGGCGATGGCGAGATTCTGAGGGCTGACGATCTTGCCGATGCCGCCGCCGATCTCGTTGGCCGCCAGCAGCAGCTGCGGGCTGATCCCGGCCTGGGCGCCCGCCGTCGTCTGGAGGTTGGCGAACAGCGCTCCCGCGGAGGTCGCCGACCCGGTGACGGCCGTGCCGATCCATCCGAGCACCGGCGCGAGGAAGGCGAACGCCCCTCCCGTGGCCGCCAGCCAGGTGCCGATGGCGACCGTTTGGCCCGAGAAGTTCATGACGTAGGCCAGGGCCATGACCGTCGCGATCGTGAGGATGGCCAGGCGCAGGTCGGCGATCGTCCTGCCCAGGGCGGCCATTCCCCGGGCGAAGGAGAAGGGGTAGAGGCCGCCGGAGCTGGTGCGCCCGTAGACGATCGACACGGCGATCCCCGTCAGAAGGAGCATCGTGCCCGGCGAGGAGAGCCATTGGAGCCCGAAAACCGTGGACGAGGAGACCTCGCCCGAGGCGGAGACGAGCTTGCCGTGCAGCCCCGGCCAGGCGAAGGTAACGTCCGTCGAGGCGAGCGCGGCCGGGACGTCGACCCCGACCTTCCACAGCTTCGCCACGCCGAAGACGACGACCACCAGCCAGTAGGGCAGCAGGCCGAGGGTCACGCGCGAGCCCGTGAGCTTCCCGCCCGAGGTCTGCGAACGCAGTTCGTCAGGCGTGTCGGGCCGCCAGAGGCGCAGCAGGAGCGTCACGGAGGCGAAGGAGACGAGGGAGGCGAAGACGGCCGTGAGCTCGTAGGAGAGGAAGTTCGCGGCGACGACGTGGCCCAGGCCCATCGTCACGCCCGCGACGAGCGCGGCCGGCCAGGCCTGCCTGACCCCGCGCCTGCCGTCGAGGATCGCCAGGAGGAGGACGGGGATCCAGCACAGGAACAGCGGGGTGATGCGCCCCTGGGTCGCTCCGACCGCATCCGGCGCGGCCCCGCCGAGCTTGGCCGCCGTCGTTACCGGAATCGACATGGCGCCGAAGCAGACGTTCAGGGCGTTGCCGACCATCGTCACCAGGGCCGCTTTCAGGGGCGGCAGGCCGAGGGCCAGGAGCATGGCGCAGGAAATGGCGACCGGCGCCCCGAAACCGGCCAGCCCCTCGATGAGGCCGCAGAAGCAGAAGCCGATGAGGAGGGCCTGGACGCGCATGTCGCCCCTGCCCACCGCGGCGAACACCGCCCGGACGTCCTCGGAGCGGCCCGTCCGTTCGGTGAGGTTGTACAGCCACACCGCCATGACGACGATGTAGACGATCGGGAAGATCCCGAAGGCCGCCCCCTGCGTGGCGGAGAGCAGCGTGAGGCCCGCCGGCATGCCGAACCCGAAGATCGCCACGAGCACGGCGACGCCGAGGGAGGCGATCGCGCACACGTGCGTCTTCACTTTGAAGGCGCCCAGGAGGACGAAGAAGAAAGCCAGTGGCAGCAGCCCGAGGAACGCCGTGAGGACCAGGGAGGAGGCGACCGAGGTGGTCGACGGGGTGAACGACTCGGCCAGCTGCGAAGAGGCGGCGGCTCCGTTCAGAGTTTCGATGGTCAGCGTCATTGCTACGTCCTCGGAGTCGGTGGGATTCGGGGCGGGGTGTCCGGACCGGTACGGCCGGTGAGAACCGTGCGGCCAGTGAATCACGGTTGCCCGGCCGTGTAAAGGGGGACGGCGTGTGAAGGGGGCGTTTGGCGGGCGGCATCATCGGCTCGCCCTCATGAAGCGCTGCCGCCCGGCTCGTCGGATCCCTGCTACGTGCGGGTTTCGCCCTCCGCGCGAGGGAGCCGACCGCGCTCGAGTAGGGTCGGCGGAAGGGAATGGGGGCGGACGGTGCCGTTCGGAAGCACAATGGAAATCTGAATGTCAGGTGCCGTGTATACCACGTTTTCGGAAGTTTGAGATTAATATATCGTAAAAGCGGAAGCTCGGCGAGCAGAGATCATGTAGCAGATCCTGGTCGTATACTCACCTATTGGGCATTCCGAGAGGCGAATTAATTTCCCGATGGAAATCTGACGAATGAGGGTCGCTTTATGCTACATGAGATATGCTTATATGTGTCTATACTCACCTGCCGGGCGCTCCAGAGAGGAGGTGAACGGAATAATGACAGCAATGCTGGAAACGAATGAGATGCTCGACATCGATCTCGAGATCGATATTGACGCGATGCCGACCGATTCGGACTCGGCACCGGAGATCAGGAGCTGGATTTTATGCACTGGTGGCTGCACAAGCCGAGGAGGCGGAAGCTTCTGTAGTTGGTGCTGCTAAATGCATAATGAAGTGTGGTGGCGCAGTGGTTGTCATTCCAGTGCGCCACCGCACCTAATCAGGTTTATTTTAAGCAGTCGGCGTGAGAAAAGGTCTTTCCTCGCCGGAAAGATATAGGAGTTCCAAAGAAAATGACGGTGGAGGGGAATCGCCACCCACTCGTAGCGGCTCGGCATTTCACATTGAGGACCGCAGTGCGCCCCTTGCGCTTCGCCGCGACTCAAGACGACGAACGCCTGGCAGCGGGGGATCGCGAAAGTTTGATTGAGTACATTCGCAAGGCATACTGCGATACCGCTCTCAGGCGGGCGGTGATTCACGCTGCTCCCGCCCTCTGGGGCTCCGTTCAGCGCGTATTGGAAAATCCTGCTGCGTTGAAGCCGTCTAGGCTACGCCGGGTAGCCATGTCCACAGCGAAGTTCATGAATCGGATATCTTCCCGACCTACGCCGTTCGGGTTGTTCGCAGGCGTGTCCGCTGGCGAATTCGTCCCTGACACCGATGACGCCGGATGCGCGTTCGGACAGGGATGCCGGGAGGCCGTTGCGGACTTCCGCTGGCTTCTTCCCGTGATTGGATCGTTGGAACAGCGTCTCGAGATCTTGAAAGGCCTGTCCGTTCACTGCAATCCCCTTTTACGATGGAGGGCCGATGAGATTCTCGTGTTCCGTGCGGACCACGCTGGTACGCCGCAGTCGCGGACGGCTATCGGGAGGACTCCGATACTGGACTACGTGCTTGACAGGTGTAGGGATGGCGTTGGGATCGTCGCCGGAACGCTTTGCGAGGACGCCGCCGTGGAATTCCACACTCGCTCCGCTGCGGTGCTCCGCCTGGTGGCGCGGCTCGTCAGTCTCGAATTCCTTTACACAAGCCTGCGGCCCAGCCTGACCGGAGGCGATCCCCTGGAAGAAGTGTCGCAATCGATAGATCGGGCGGGAGCTGACGTAGAGGAACTGCGGAGCCTGCAACGGCTTATCCACGCCTTGTCCGGACCGATGGACTCTGACGACGACGGCGAGGACTACTCCCGCGCGTATGCGGCCATGTCGAAGTTCAATGATATTGACAACAGAATCCATTTCACTTTGAAGAGCGGAATCCGGCTGCGGCTGCCTGATTGTGTCCGCCGAGATGCCGAGGAGGGAATGCATCTTCTCCAGAGACTTTCTCCGATACGGTTGGGCATGCGCGGACTGCGCAAATACCATTTGGCATTCCTGGAGCGGTACGGGATCGACCGAACGGTTCCCTTGCTGACCCTGATTGATCCGGCTCGAGGCATTGGAGTTCCCGATGACTACTCGTGGCCGAAGCAGCACGGCACGAGCTCTTCTTTCTCGGAGGATGTGAATGAGAGACGAGAAGAGAAACTAGCGTCTCTCTATAGCAAAGCATTGACTGAAGATAGTCATGAAGTTTGTCTTTCGGAGAATGACGTGGAAGAACTTGTTTTCAGTTCATTTAACGAGAATGAATGTCAATTAGGTGCTGAACTCTATTTTTGTCTGGTAGCTCAATCGTGGTCTCAAGTGAAAGCAGAAGATTATTTTTTATCGCTTGATACAAATCCAGGTACACATTTCTCTCTGTGTACGGCTGGTAGGTTTTTAAATCTGTTACCTGAACTAAATAGAGAACGGGAATTACAGCTTGTTGACGACGAACGGGAATACAGCGCTTCACTATCTTTCTACCCACGATCGCATCCCGCCGTCAACTTGGTCAACACTCCGCCGACTGCCGAAAGGCTCATCGAAGTGGACACTCCCCGAGCAGTCACTGCTGATTACGTTCCGCTGTCGCGCGTCGGAGTCAGGGCGACGATGCGCGGTCTCTTTCCCGTCGACATGTCCGATGGGCGGGCCATCCGCATACAGGCCCGCAATGCGGTCTATCCTCCGGCGCAAGCACCCAATGCGGTCCGGCTCCTGGCTGATATGGAACTCGAGCTCCAACGGGTCTGGGAACCGTGGAGTTGGGGGCGTTTGGCCTACATACCATTCTCACCGCGGGTGCGCTCCGGTAGGTTCGTCCTCGCACCGGCCAGATGGACCTTGAACGAGCTCCTGCGCCAGGGCTTTGTCAAAAACCCCGATGCACCGGAACTCTTCGCGCGATGGAGACAACAATGGAAGGTGCCCAGGCATTGCCTCGTCGTCAACCAGGACATGCGCCTTCTCTTGGACGCCGACAATGCCGGCCATATTGAACTCTTACGTGCTGAACTCGCGAAAAATGGGAGTCTGGTGCTCGAAGAGCTGCCCGGTGGAGCGTCCACGCCTCACGATGCGTGGGGCTGGTTGGCTGATGGAGACGAAGTCTACGCGAGTGAACTCGTTGTGTCCTTCACTAAACGGGACGCGGCTTTCGGACCCGACAGATTCCGCGCTAAGATACACCTGGAACCCGAACTGAAGTACTTTCCCGGCTCGCGGTGGCATTCATTCCGGCTTTACACTCCGATGGACGAGATGACGCATCTGCTCAAAGACGGAATCGGCGAGGCGATGGAGCGAATCGCAACGGTCAGCGGCAGCACCCCCTTCTTTGTCCGCTACACCGACGACGATGGTCCGCACCTTCGTCTCCGGTTCCAGGACGCTTCGTCGGCCAGTTCCGAGCGGGTTGCCGAGTTCCGTGAAGTCCTACGAAATGCATGTAACGACTTGGGAGCGACGACGTTCGTACAGGATGAATATCATCCGGAATTCGAACGGTATGGCGGCTTGGAACAGCTCGAGTTGACGCACGAAACCTTCTCAGAGGACGCCCTCGCCGTGCTCCGAGCACTGCGGAGTCCGACGACTGAGTTCTTCTCCGGGCTGGAGGAGTACACGATTCTATCTTGGACCGAGACGCTCGTGGGATTCGGACAGGGCTTCGACTGTGAGACCGCCGAATCGGCAGATGCGCCGGATCCCCTCGCCGTGCTGGAGGCGTGGACCGACAGAATGGGCTTGGCCTCCAGCCGTGGGGACGACTCCTACGCCCGGCACCGGGAACGGTGGAGTCGACTGGTGCAATCGCACCTGTTGAGGATCCGACACGGGGAGTCTCTCGGCGACTGCGGACTGGGACGTGCCGCGCCGCTGCGGGCTGGAAGAGGCTTGGGCGTGGCTGCCGTCACGGGGAGGGGCCAGACTCCACCTCCACGTGTCGTGGGAAGCTATCTGCACATGACGTTCAACCGGGTGTTCGGTCCCGATTCGGAGAGAGAGCGGCGTCTGCTCGAAATCCTTCGGTCTGTCTCAGTGCGCCTTGACAGGGAGCGGAGCGCGCGGGGGGCGACCAGATGAATTTCGACGAGGAACGGGAACCAGGATGGCTCCTACCCGAGGATCTGCGCAGGCAGGCGGGGAATCTGGCGATCGACGTGGCCGAACGGCTCCGAGATCCTGACGCCGATGAGCGGATCGTGGACCGTCCGGACAATATTGAGCCGGTTTTCGGCTCGTCGATGTGGTCCCCGGGGTCAATGAGCCATGGACTGGCGGGAACGTCCCTGATGTATTCGCTGCTCGCGGCCTCCAACCCACACTACTGCGAACTGGCCCACCGGCATCTCCAAGGGGCGGTCCAGTCGATTTCATGGAATACTCGGGGCGGCCTCATGGGAGGCCCCGCCGGTATCCTGGCCGCCGCCCAGGGAGCCTCCGGCGCGGGTGCTCAGTACCGGGGTTTACGGGAGAAACTGACGGCTTGGCTCACGGCCGTGCAGATGAGGATGGTCCGCGAATATTCGGACTCTCTGAAGAAAGGCGTCCACTGGTTCGCCTACGACCTGATGAACGGCGTAACGGGCGTGCTCAGAATCCTGATTGATGAGACCTCGCCGGATGCCCGAGAGGCAGTGAAGACCTCCACCGACTACTTGTGTTCGCATATCCTGAAGCAGGGGAAATCCGGCCTGCCCGGCTGGTGGGTCCCCTCGGAGCTCGAACCCGTCGAACAAGATCGCTTCGCCTACCCTCACGGAGATCTCAACCTCGGGATCGCGCACGGCGTGACTGGTGTGATCGCTGTCCTCACAACGGTGGCCGAGAGAGAAGGTTTGACTCCAGCTATGGAAGACGCCATCCGGGGGGCGGTTGATTGGATTCTACTGTGGCGGCAAGAAGTTGACGGCGTGCCTTACTGGCCGGCACGGATTCCCGCGGAGCTCAATGAATCTCCGCAAGATGCACCTTCCCAGTTCACGAGGGCAGCATGGTGTTACGGCACCCCAGGAGTAGCGTTGACGCTGGTGCGAGTCGGGCTATTGCTGGATGAGTCTAGAATTGTCGATACCGCGGTAGAGACATTGATTGGTCACCTTCAAGTATCTGAATATGAATGGAGACTCGATGGGCCGACTTTCTGTCATGGATACGCTGGGACTTTACATATACTCCATCGAATATGGTTTATGTGCGGTGACGAACGTTTGAGGCAATTAGCAGTAAAAATGGCAACTAAACTCATCAAAAATATGGTTGAGACAGATGCGCCTTTTCTTTTTCGACATTGGGTGCCTGACAGTCCGGAAGGTTGGCGAAAAGCCCATACTTTTAGTTATCTGGATAGCATTGGGTTGCTCGAAGGGGCGGCGGGTGTGGCTGCGGTGCTCTATACTTTGAGCGAAATGGATTCACACGATATGCCAGCGTGGGATCGGGTCTTCGGTCTTTCGTGATCACAAAGAAGGTAGAAAAGAGGGAGGGACCTAGGATGACGGAAGCTGAAACCGGTACCGTTGTGGAAAGGGTTCTCGTTGGCTGCACGGGCGCATTGCAAATGCTATCCATAGGCGACTATATAGCGGCTATGCGGTCTGTGGGAATTCGACGTATCGGAGTCGTCCTGTCGCCGTCTGCCGCCGCGATGACGTCTCCCGCCTCGCTCGAGGCTATCGTCAACGAAGTGTTCATTGAGCTTCCCATGACCCGAAACCATATTGCCTTGAGCCGTGACTACCAACGACTGGTGGTGGTTCCCGCGACGGCGAACTTCCTTGCGAGTGCGGCGACCGGCGGCGCGCGCAACGGAGTCGAACTCATGCTGATCGCTATGCCCACGCCCTCTGTGATCGTTCCGGCGATGAACGGCGTCATGTGGTCCAAGCCAGCGATCCAACGCAATATTCTCGCCTTGAAAGAAGACGGACACACCGTACTGGCACCCCAGGAACGCGAAGTTTACGAAGCCGCTTCTAAGGACTTCAGATCGGGTGTAGCTGCTTCGACGCCTTACGAAGTGGCCAATGCTGTTCGTGAGATCTCGGATGCTACCGCCGGAAGTTGGTAGGCAGAGCATTATAAAATCAGAGTTCTATAACGAATTCGTGTCTGGATTTTACGAAAATTATTTAAAATAAATTTAATATATTTTAATGTTAATCACTGAATGATATAAGTTTTCATTTATTTTTAAGCTCTTAAAATGCTTGTTGGCTTGGTCTATTCCGGTAAGCTGGTGCCGTCTCGGGCGCGGTGAACCGCCCGGGGGCGGACGGCTACTGACGGGGTGAAGGATGCGTTCGGGTCCGGCGCCACCGCCATCGCCCCGAAACGGGGAAGGAGAGCCTTTTCGCGTTGAACCCTGAAGCGGAGACCGTTCGCGACGCCGAGCTTCTGGAAGCCGTCGGCGGCGGCGACGAGCGCGCGTTCGCCGAACTGCACCGGCGCTATGCGGCAGTGGTGTTCTCCTTCGTCCTCGCCCGCACCGCGGACCGCGGCGCGGCCGAGGAGGTCAGCGCCGACGTGTGGCTCGGATGCTGGAGATCGGCCCGCGCCTTCCGAGGCGACAGCCAGGTCCTCACCTGGCTGCTGGGGATCGCCAAACGCCAGATCTGGACGCACGCCCGCCGCAGGAGAATCCCCACGGCCCCCTTGGACGAGGAGATCGAAAACCTGGCGGACGACGCCGACGATCCGGCCGGCCTGGTCGCGGCCGCGGTCAGCGTCGACGAGCTGGTCGCGGCGCTGCGGTCCCTGCCGGAGGACCTCGCCGAGGTGGTCGACCTCGCCTGGCTGCACGAGTTGCCCTACGCGCAGATCGCCTCGACGCTGGGGATCCCCGCCGGGACGGTGAAGAGCCGGGTCTCCAGAGCTCGGCGGATACTGAAAGACGCATTGAGGAAGGACGCATTGAGGAGCGACGATGCCTGACGGCATGGACGGGACCCGGCGCGAGGCGCTGCGAGAGGCCTTGCGCCGACGGGAGTGCGAGCGGGGCGGGGGAGGGCCGGACTTCGAGACGGTGCGCCGCCGTGTGGCTGCCTCGCCGTCCCCCCTGGACCGGCGGGGATGGACGGCGGCGCGGAGCCTCCGGCTGGCGGCGTCGCTGGCATGGGCCCAGCTCCGGATCGTGCCCTGGCTGGTCCTCCCCTTGGCGCTGCTGACGGCGACCCTGGCCGCGCTGGCGGCTCGATTCTTCAGCGTGAACGTAGGAGCCCGCGCCGCCGTGGCAGGGTTCTCCTCACTGGTGCTGTTCGGGGTCAATCTGACGGTGACGGCGGCGCTGTCGCGCCTCCGGGAGGACTCCGTCTGCCTGGCCACCCCCGTGGGGCCGCGAGCCGTGGTGCTCGCCCGGGTGGCGGCGGTGCTCGCCCTCGACGCCGCCGCCGCAGTCGCGGCCTCCGCGGCGGCCGCCGCGTGGGGGGCGGCCGGATCGATCGGCGCGATGCTCGCGGGGTGGCTGGTTCCGATGGCAGCGGTCGCGGGGGCCGTGGCGTTCCTCGCGATCTGGACGGCTCCCTGGGCCGGCGTCGTGGTGGGGATGTCCGTAATCCCCCTCGTCGGGCCCTCGTCCTCGCCGATCGCCTTCGGCCCGCCCTCCGGCTCGTTGCAGGAGGCGATCACCCCGTTCGGCGTCGTCGCCCTCGGCCTCGCCCTGATAGCCGCCGCCGCCCTTTCGTCGCCTTCCGCACTCGCGTCTCAGAAGACTCGGTGAACGTCGTCGGCCGACTTCGGCGGCATCCGTTGCGAACTGTGGGCTGGGCTTGGGACTGCGCGATCTTCCGTGAACCGGGCGGCCCGGTTCGGCTACTCACAGGATGACGGTGATTTCGAATCGGAGAGGAGTTCGCGTGCCAGTCTCGTTCCTTGCGGCGCAGCTGCGCCGAACGGGCGTCACATCGGCCATTCCGCTCATGGCCGGTGCCGCCGTGGCCCTCGTGGGCAAGGCGGCGGCGGCCGCCTGGTCGCCCGTACAGGCCATGGCGCTGTCGTTCGGATTGCAGCAGGTCTTCATCATCTGCGCAGGCGTGTCCGCGGCGGTCGCCGTGACCGGCGATCCGCTGGTCGAATTGCACGAGGCGACGCCTGCGACGTTCCGACGCGTCCAATTGGTTCGGGCGGCGATCGCGACCGCATTCGGGGTGGTCGGCGCCGTCCTCATGTTCGCGCCGCTTCACTTGGCTGGAGTGTGGATGCACGACAAGGGCTGGATCACGCTGCTCTCACCGGCCGGCGCGGTGATCGTGATGGCCGCCGCCGCTTTCGTCGCGACGGCCTTCACCGGCGCGGTGTCCACCACCGCGATCGCGGTGGTGACGACATGGGTGTTCCTGGCCATGCTGTGGGATCCTTACGTCGAGCCGTTGCTCTTCCAACGCGGAGTGCCCGTCCTGGCAGCGGGGGCGCTCGCGGCGTTCGCCTGGCGCAGGCTCGGCGACGCGGAGCGCAATGTCTCTCGGGCGGTGACGGCATGACGTTCGCGAACCTCGTCCGCGTCCACTCGCGGATCGCCCGCAGGCAGAAAGCCCTGTGGTACACGTCGATTCCGTTGACGCTGTTCGCCGTCCTGGTGAGCTTCGGAGGAGGGAGGGCGCCGCACACCGGAGGCGTCGAGGACATCGTCTACACGGCGCAGATCGTGGCGATCTTCGTCGGCGTCGCCTACGCGGCGGCGTTCACCGACCTGCTGGCCGCCCCCGCCCGTCTCGGCGTCGGCGAACTGGAGTCCTCCGCTCCGGCTACCCCCATGACGCTGCGCGCGGCTCGAGTGACGGGTCCCTTCGCCGTGGTCGTCGTCCCGCCCCTCGTCGCCCTCCTGGCAATGGGGGCGGTGCAGGCGGCCCACGGCGGGTGGGGGAGTCTGCCCGCCGCCCTCGCGGTGGCGGCCTCCCTGGTGGCTCCGGCGGTGCTGTGCGCGATGGCGATCTCCGCGCTGGCCGGGTCTCTCCTGCCGCAGGCCTTCGCCCGGGTGGCCGCCGTCCTCGTCTGGTTCTACCTCGTGTTCTCGACGCCGACCATTCCCGTACCGGCCCCCGAGGGCACCGTTTTCGGGGTCACCGGCGACGCCGTCGCCACCGGCTACTTCGATTCGCGCCCGTTGTACCCGCTCACCGGCCCGCTCAGCTCGGCCCCCGGCCCCGTCGCGGCGTCCGCGTCCCTACTGTGGCAGCTCGCGTTGGCCATCGCACTCCTAGCCGTCGCCTCCCGGCTGTCCGACCGCCTCCGGGATCGTTGAGAGGAATCAACCCATGTACGTCTCCATCGACCACGTCACCAAGGACTTCCGGGGCAAGCCGGCGGCCCTCGACGACGTCACCATCGATCTCCCCACCGGGATGATCGGACTGCTCGGCTCCAACGGCGCCGGCAAGACCACGCTCATGCGCATCCTGTGCGGCATCGTCCAGCCCACCCGGGGCACCGTCCGCGTCGACGGCCGGGACCTCGCCGATCGACGGGTCCGCCAGGCGGTCAGAAAGGCGCTGGGATACCTCCCGCAGCACGTCGACCCCTACCCGAACCTCACGCCGCTCGAATTCCTCGACTACGTCGGGATCCTCAAGGGCGTCGACAGGCGAGCCGCGCGCCGCAGGCAGGCCCGCGAGCTCGTCGAGAGAGTGGGCCTGGCCGACGCCCAAGACAGGCGCATCGGCGGGTTCTCGGGCGGAATGCGCCGCCGGGTCGGCATCGCCCAGGCGTTGATGGGCGACCCCGAACTCATCATCGTCGACGAGCCCACGGCGGGCCTCGACCCGGAGGAGCGCATCCGCTTCCGAACCCTCCTGGCGGGACTCGGCGCGGACCGCACCGTCATCCTGTCCACCCACATCCTCGACGACGTCGCCCAGACCTGCCCCTACGTGTTCGTCCTGGGCCGCGGCCGCACCCGGTACGACGGGCCGACCAGCGGCCTGATCGACGCCGCCCGGGGCCGCACGTGGCTGACCGACCCGCGCGGCGGACCGCTGCCCGAACACGTGGCCGTCGTCAACGCGACGACCACCCCCGAGGGAACCCAGTACCGGATCGTCGCCGACACTCCGCCCGACGGCGCCTCCCCGGTCGAACCCAGCCTCGAAGACGGCTACATGGCCTTGACCATCGACAAGGAGAGATCATGATCGGCACATCTCGAATCCGAGGCGTCCTCGCCTCTGCGCCCCTTCTCGCGACGGCCTGCCTCGCGGGATGCGGGGCCTTCCACCAGAAAGACTTCCCCACCGACGGGCCGAGCGTCACCGCGACGAGCAATCCCGCCAAGGTCAAATCATCGGACTTCGGCCACAGCTGGAACCTGAAGGTCGACCACGGCACGGTCACCTGCAAGAACAACTCCGACGGCGACCCGATCCTGTACTTCACCGCCCCGAACGGAATCGAGTACGCGCTCAACCATGTGAAGGGAAACGGGAGCCGCCGGGACATCGACGACATCTCCAACGGCTCCGTGGGACCGCTGCGCTCCTTCGCCTTCACCGTCTGCGACGTCAAATGACATCCCCGGCGTCGGCGAGTTCCGGCATCGGCGAGATCGGCGCCCGCCTGCGCGAACGGCCGCACCCGGCCAAGCGTTCGCGCAGACGGATCCGACGGCGCGCGATCGTCGGATCCGACGGTCCATCGCCGCCGAGTCCGATTCCTGCGCCTGCCTCACCGCTCGCCGCCGAGCCGGACGTGGTCGTCGCAGGCCGCGACTATTCGACGGTCGTGGGTGGCGATCACGACGGAGGCGCCTTCTCGGGCCATGCCTCGCAGCGTGTCGAGGACCATGGTGGAGTTCTCCTCGTCGAGCGCGCCGGTCGGCTCGTCGGCGAGGATCACGTCCGCCCGTTTGACGATGAGCCGGGCGAGCGCGACCCGCTGCTGTTCGCCTCCGCTGAGCCGGTAGACCGGCTCACGGCCATGCTCCTTCAACCCGACCCGCTCCAAGGCCTCGGCGATGCGCCGTCTCTTGGCGGCCGTGAGAACGCCCGGGCCCAGCCCGATGCGCAGATTGAACTCGGGGGTCTGGTTCTCGATGAGCGCGTAGTTCTGGAAGAGATAGCCCAGCCGATCGCGCCGGTAGCGCTGTTGACGGCGGGTCGGGATGCCCGTGATCGCCTCGCCGTCGATGTTCACCGTGCCGCCGGTGGGCTCCTCCAGAAGGCCGATGCAGTTCAAGAGCGTGGTCTTGCCGCAGCCGGAGGGCCCGGTTAAGGCGTGCATCGCCCCCGAAGGGACCTCGAAGCACAGATCCTCCCAGAGGGTTCGGCGGCCGAAGCGCTTGGTCAGGTGGTCGATGGCGATCATGTGTCTCCTATCCGACGTCGATGCTGCGGGCGGTGACGATGCGGCGGCTGCAGCGGATCAGCCCGGCCGCCATGATGGCCAGTGCGACGGCCAGGACGCTGGCCGAGATCGGCGGGATCGTCCGTACGAGCACGGACTGGAGCTCGGCTCGGGCGTTCTCCGAGGCGATCTGGCCGTTGAACATGACGGCCTGCAGCCACGCGCTCAGGCTCACGACCGCCACCGTGAGCGAGCAGTCCAGGATCAGGAGTTTGCCGAACATGTTCCAGTAGGTCCATCCGCTGAGCCGCGAGGCGAAGATGAGCTGGCCGTTGCGGCGCGTGTGCGCGACGGCGAACCCCGCCGTCGTGATGAGAAGGACCACGAGCGCGATCGCGCAGTTGACGATGGAGGTGACGAAGTTCCGGGAAGCCTCCGCTAGGTTCCGGAACGGTTCGTAGGCGGCCGAGTTGATCCCGAAGACGTCCCGGGACAGCTGCGGGTCGGCGCGCACCTCGGCGCTCGCCTTGCGGTGGTCCGTCGCGAGGATGTGGCGCTGGGTCGTGTAGGCGACGTAGTCGCTGGTCGTTATGAGAGCCGTGTCGTTGGACAGCGCCACGATGATGGGGTCGTCGAGGAAGGCGGGACTGGCGGAGGCGTCGAGCACCCTGTAGGTGAACAGTCGCCGTTCGTCGGGGGTGTAGACGGCTCTTACGCGCGGCTCGGGGCCGTTTCCCCCTCTCGACTGGCTCGCCCCTCCGGTGAACCGCAGCATTTCGACGGCCTGTTTCAGGATCTGGGCGGTGTGGGGGCGGTACCGCTGCGGGATCGCCACGACCGCTTCGTCGGATCCCGTGGGAGCCGTGACCGACCGGCCGGCGACGTCCTTGACTCTCTGCCTGTCGAGATAGCTCTGATTCGCGTAGAGCGAGTCGATCGGGGCGCCCGCTGGCACGGAGAACTGTTCCTGCCCGGGATTGACGATCGAGACTATGAGGAGGCCGCGCCTGTTGAGCGAACGCTCCCAGGCGGCGATGCGCTCGTCGGGCGAGTCGGCGCGGCGCGTCGGACCCGCGGAGCCGGCCGAACCGGACGAGTCGTCCGAGTCGAGGCCGACGTTCAGGCGTATTTCGCCTAGATCGCGCGCGGTCTCCCACTGCCCGCCGATGTCCTGGGCCTTGGTCCGCGTCAGGGCGTCGTTGACGACGATGCCTCCCAGGATGGCCGCTACGAGGATTGCGGTGCCGCGGACCATGTACGCCGACGCCGTCGTCCACCGCGAGGCTCCCGAGCCCTTGATGGCGTCGAGGATGGAGGAATGCCACAGTATCCACAGGCTCACGCCGTGCACGCACAGGGTGAGCAGGACGCCCAACGCGCCGAGAGCGGCGAACAGCAGGAGGAACGCGGTCAGCTGGTGCAAGGAGTTGTACAGGTAGAGCGCCGCCAAGAGCGGGACGGCGAGGACGCCCACCGCTTTGGAGAGGAAGGTCAGGCTCGCGCGGGCGTCGAGCGCCCAGGCCTGGCGAAGCGTCATGCCCTGAAGGCGTTGGACGCCGTAGGCGCGCGCGTTCATCGCCACGCCCACGCCCGTCAAGGCGACGATCAGCAGCGTGATCACCGCCGCCGTGCCGAAGAGCGCGTATCCGCCGAACAGCCAGGGCAGGGACCGCAGGGTCATCGTCTCCGTGTACGAATCGACGTTGTAGCCGTACCCGGCGAGCGTCTCGCGAAAGCCCCGCAGATCCTCCCGAGAGCCGGAGAGCAGGTAGGTTCCCGCCGGTTCCAGTGCGGACGCTTCGGATCGGGGGTGCACCTTGTAGGAGATCTCCGCGTTGAAGGCGCCGTATCCCCGCTCCATCCATGACTGGGCGAACGAGCCCCCGGATGCGGCGAGGACGTACAGGTGTTCGACCCCCTTGGGGTCTTTTCGGTCGGGCACGAGCTTGGCGACGTCGAGGCGGCGGGTGCGCGCATAGGCTTCGATCCGTGCGTTGATCTCGGAGAACGGAGCCTTGTCCTGCGCCGGGCGCACCACGTCCACGTACCAGGCCGGGCCGACCGGCATGTACGACTCGAAGGAATGCAGGAAGAGGAAGCCCAGAAGGGCCGCGAAGAGCGCGAGCGCCGTATGCGCAAGGCGAAGGCTCCGGTTCAACATGTCAGGACGTGGTTGTGAGAGGTGAGAGCATTTGACGTGCCTTCCATCGGATTGCGGCGCTTCGCAGTCTACAACGGGGCGGAGCCGTATGGAAGAGGGGAGTGGAATCCCTTTCGAGGGCGTCGGCTGCCGGTGGGCGCGCGACGGGCGTTTCGCGGGCGTGCAACGGGCGTTTCGCGGGCTCGCGGCTGGGGAACGCGGCGCACAACAGCGGGGAGGCGACCTTCAAGAGGTCGCCTCCCCGGATGCTAGCCAGCCGCCTCGGCGGCCGACGCGATTCTTCCGTTCGGTCAGCGCACGTCGTCGTCGACCCAGTCGAGGGTCTTCGAGATCGCCTTCTTCCACTGGCGGAGCTGGCGCTCGCGCTCGGCCGGTTCCATTTCGGGCTTCCAGCGCTTGGCCTCGGCCCAGTTGGCGACGACGTCCTCCTCGCCGGACCAGAAGCCGACGGCGATGCCGGCGGCGTAGGCCGCGCCGAGGGCCGTCGTCTCGGCGACCACGGGGAGGACCACCTCGGTGTCGAGGATGTCGGCCTGGAACTGCATGAGCAGATCGTTGGCGGTCATGCCGCCGTCGACCCTCAGCTGCTCCAGCTTGACACCCGAATCGGCCTCCATGGCGTCCAGGACCTCGCGCGTCTGGAAGGCGGTCGCCTCCAAAGCCGCGCGGGCGATGTGCGCCTTCGTGTTGTAACGCGTCATGCCGACGATCGCTCCGCGCGCGTCGCCGCGCCAGTGCGGGGCGAACAGGCCCGAGAAGGCCGGGACGAAGTACACGCCGCCGTTGTCGTCCGCACTGGCGGCCAGGGCCTCGACGTCGGGGGCCGTGGCGATGATCTCCAGGTTGTCGCGCAGCCACTGGATGAGAGAGCCGGAGACCGCGATCGAGCCCTCGAGCGCGTAGACGGCCGGCTGGTCGCCGATCTTGTAGCACACCGTGGTGATCAGCCCGTTGTCCGAAAGCTGCGGCTCGGTGCCGGTGTTCATGAGCATGAAGCAGCCGGTCCCGTAGGTGTTCTTCGCCATGCCGGGCTGGAAGCAGGCCTGGCCGAAGGTGGCGGCCTGCTGGTCGCCCAGGTCGCCGGCGATCGGCTTGCCCGGCAGCAGGCCGTTCTGGCGGCCGTAGCCGTACACCTCGGAGGAGGAGCGGATCTCTGGCAGGAGCGAGGTCGGGATGCCCGCGATCTCGCAGATGTCCTCGCGCCATTGCAGGGTCCGCAGGTCCATGAGCATCGTGCGCGAGGCATTCGTGACGTCGGTGACGTGGACGCCGCCGTCGACGCCGCCCGTCATGTTCCAGATGAGCCACGTGTCCGGGTTGCCGAAGGCCAGCTCGCCGCGCTCGGCCCGTTCGCGCACGCCCGGGACGTTCTCGAGGATCCACATGATCTTCGTGATCGAGGCGTAGGTGGAGAGGGTTTCGCCCACGGTCGCGCGGAACCGGTCGGGGCCGCCGTCGGCGGCGAGGCGGTCGACGATGTCCTGGGAGCGGGCGTCCTGCCAGACGATGGCGTTGTAGACGGGCTCGCCGGTGGCACGGTCCCAGATGATCGTCGTCTCGCGCTGGTTGGTGATGCCCACCGCCGCGACCTCGTGGTGGTTGGACTCGGCCCGGCCCAGCGCCATGCCGACCGTCTGGCGGACATTGTCCCAGATCTCCATGGGATCGTGCTCGACCCACCCCGCGTGGGGGAAGATCTGCTCGTGCTCGAGCTGGCCCACGGAAACGACTTCTCCCGCGTGGTTGAAGAGGATCGTCCTGGAGGATGTCGTTCCCTGGTCGATTCCAAGGACGTACTTCCGTTCGGTATCAGTCATCTTTAACTGTTCCTTTCTATTCTATTTTCCGCGGTTTGCGAGCGGAAACCGCGGGTGGCTTATCTGACTGCGCGGCCCCGCGCCCGGCCCGCGGATCTCTGCGTCCGGGGCTCTCCCGGTTCTGCGGGTGCGGACTCGCACCCGCCGACGGGGCCCGAGGGCAGGGCCGCGCAGTCTGGTTCCATCAGCCGATCTCCTTCCGTCTCAGCCGTCCACCTCGGGCGCGACGTCGATGAACGGCGTCGTCTCCGGGGCTTCGGCTCGGACGAGCTGGGCTTCGGCCTCGCTGCGAATGCCCTCGGCCTTCTCCTCGGCCTCGCATCGGGACCGGTACGAGGTGAGCTCCGCGCTCTTCCTCTCCTCGTCCCAGCCGAGCAGTTCGCCCGCCAGGTCGGCGACCTCCTCCGCGGCCGCCAGGCCCCGGTCCCGGTGCTCGTAGCACAGGCGAGTCCTGCGCGCGAGCAGGTCCTCCAGGTGGAGCGCGCCCTCGTGCGTGACGCCGAAGGCGATCTCGGCCCGAAGGTATTCGGGTGCGCCCTCGAGCTCGCCGGCCAGATCCGGGCGCCCGGCGATCGTGTCCAGGAGCAGGTCGATGTCCGAACCGTAGCGGTTGAGCAGATCCTCGACGTGGTCGAGGCTCAGCCCGGACTGGTGGGCGATCGTCGCCCGGCGGCTCCACATCGCCTCGTATCCGGCCGCGCCCTCCAGCGGGGTCTTGGCCGTGACCGACGGGCTGGCCTTGGCGCGGTCCTTGCCGATGGCGAAGTCCACGGCGTCCTCGGCCATCTGCCGATAGGAGGTGAGCTTTCCGCCGGCGATGACCGTCAGGCCCGGGGCCGCCTCCGTCACCGTGTGCTCGCGGGAGACCTTCGTGGACTTGGTCTTGTCGCCGTCGAGCGTGCCGGGCTGGAGGAGGGGGCGCAGGCCGGCGAAGGAGCCGATGATGTCGTCCTTCGTCAGCGGAGTGGCCAGGACGGAGTTGGCCTGCTCGAGCACGTACTCGATGTCCTCCAGGTCGGCGACCGGCTCGCGGCGGTCCTCGTGGTAGGCGGTGTCCGTGGTGCCGATCACCCAGTAGCGCTTCCACGGGATGATGAACAGCACCGACTTCTCGGTGCGCAGGAAGATGCCGACGGACGACTTGATGCGGTCCTTGGGGACGACGACGTGGATGCCCTTGGACGTCAGGACCTTCAGGCCTCCCGTCGTGCCCGCCAGAGACTGCGTCTTCTCAGTCCACACGCCCGTCGCGTTGATGACGGAGCGGGCCCTGACGGTCAGGTCCCTGCCGGTCTCCGCGTCCCTGAGCTCGGCGCCGGTGACCCTGCCGGCCAGGTCCTTCGTCAGGCCGGTCACCTGGACCCGGTTGGCGGCGATCGCGCCGTGGCGCACCGCCGAGCGGACGAGGGTGACGACGAGCCGGGCGTCGTCGACGCGGGCGTCGTAGTAGACGATCGACCCCGTCAGGGAGCTCCTCTTCAGGGCGGGGGCCAGCTTGAGCGAGCCCTTGCGGGTGTGGTGGCGCTGGATCGGCACCGAGCCGCGGTGCGCGAACTGGGCGATCGTGTCGTACATGCCCACGCCGACCGCCGAGTACGTGCGCTCGATGACGGGCATCTTCAACGGCCACAGGAAGGGCTGGGCCTTGACCAGGTGCGGGGCGGTGGTGGTCAGCAGCAGGCCGCGCTCGCGCAGCGACTCGGCCACCAGGGCGAAGTTCAGCTGGTAGAGGTAGCGCAGGCCGCCGTGGACCAGCTTCGAGGACCGCGAGGATGTCCCCGAGGCCCAGTCCTGCGCCTCGACGATGCCTACGCGCAGGCCGCGGGTGGCCGCGTCGAGGGCGATGCCCGCCCCGGTCACTCCGCCGCCGATGACGAGGACGTCGAGCTCCTCGCCTCCGGCCATCTGATCCAGTGCGCGCTGACGGTTCTCCGGCGAAAGATGGAATTGTGGCATGCTGTTTCACTCCTCATTGACGTGCTGCCGTGACGATCGAACCGAGACGGTCCATCCTCCCATTCTCCCAACGGCGGAGCCGCCGGTCAGCGATTAGGGCATGTGTGCATTGCGTAATTCCCCGTCTGCGCATCCGTCACTGGACAGGCCGAGGGCCGCGTGGATGAGCTGGACCGGATGGACGACCTGAGCGCCCGACCCCTTGCGGATCTGCCAACGGCAGGTCTCCGTCTCGCATGCCGCGAGCTCCGGATTGGTCCGCTTGATCATGTCGAACAGCGGCTGGCCGATCTTCTGCGCTATCTCGTACTTCTCCTTCTTCAACCCGTAGGTTCCCGCGATGCCGCAGCAGGCCCTGCCCGATTCGACCACGGTGACCCCCGGGATCGTCTCCATCAGCTCGATGGCGGGCTTGCCGAAGCCCTGGGATTTGACCTGGCAGGGCTGATGGTAGGGGATCGTCGCCTTCATCGGCCGGAGGTCCTCGACGGGGAACTGCCCGTTGTGCACGAGTTCCAGGAGGAACTCGGATGTCTCGACCATGCGCGAGCCGACGTCCAGCAGGGAGGGGTCGGTCAGCCCCATGATCTCGTGCGCCTCGTGGCGGAGCATGCCCGCGCAGGAGCCCGAGGAGGAGACGATGGTCAGGTCCTTGCCGGCCGAGCGCAGCTGCCGGCTGAGCTTGACCGCGGCCTTCGCCGCCTGGTCGAACAGGCCGTTGGACTGCTGGGCCAGGCCGCAGCAGCCCTGTTTGGGCACGATCACCTCGTAGCCGAGGTATTCGAGGACCTCGACGGTGGCCTTGGACGTCTCCACCTCGAAATACCCGCCTGCGCATCCGTGGAAGAACACGACGGGCTCGCGCGTCGGGGCGCTGACGGGCTTGTGCCGTTTGAACCAGCCGTGGAAGGTGCGGAACTGGGCCTTGGGCACGGGCGCATCGGCGTGGACGCCGATGACCTTCTCCACCGCCTTGCGGACGGGTTTGAGGCCGAGCGCCGCGTTGGCGATGGGGGCGAAGGGCGTCATGAGCCTGCCCTCCAGCTCCGTGCGGGTGATGAGGCGGTCCCGGAGCGGCATGCGGTCGCGCTTCATGACGGCGCGGGCCCGGGCGTTGATCTCGGCTATCTTCACGCCCTGCGGGCACACCGTCGTGCAGATGCTGCACCCCGAGCAGTAGTCGAGGCTGTAGTCCACCGACAGCCCCTCCCGGAAGCGTTCGGCCTGGGGCCCGACGTACTTCGGGCCGGGGAAGAGGGGCGTGACCGCGGCGACCGGGCACTGCGTCTCGCAGATCGTGCATTTGACGCACTGGTCCAGGCTCGCGCGCGCGAAGGACGCGGCCGCTTTCTCGATCGGCCCGGCTTCGTCCGGGACGGCGTCGGTGGCGGCCGCCCCGTCGGCGGGCGCCGTGCTGTCGAGTGTCGTGGGTCTGTCAACCATCACAGGGTCCTTTCGATCGCGCAGACCGCTTGTGCGGCGCTGCCGAGGGCGATGCCCTCGCCGGACTTCTCCCGGTGGCGCTGGGCGCCGCCGAGCATGCCGCCGACGGCGTAGAGGTTCGTGTAGAGGGGCGCCCCCCGGCCGTCCACGGGCCGCATGTCCGCGTCCACCCGCAGCCCCGCGGCGAACAGCGGCTGCGGCGGCCCCCAGACGTCGCCGTGGACGAGCTCCCCCTCGGGGGCGAAGACGGGCAGGCCGAAGGCCGTGTCGGCCAGATTGCCGTACGAGTCGAAGACGATGGCGCCCGAGTCCAGGCCGCCGCCCGCGTAGATCACGTGGTCGGCGTCGACGGTTTTGACCGAGCCCGCGATCCGGACCTCGACGCCGGTGATCCGCCGGCCGTCCGAAGCCCGAGTGCCCGCGGGAAGTGCGCTGTCCGACGTCGCGCCGTCCGGAGTCCGGACGTCCTCGGGGAGCCCGCCGCCCGCGGAGCGCAGGCCCAGAGGGTCCTCCTCGGTCCGCAGGCCGATGGCACGGCCGTTGAGCATGATGTCGACCCGGTTTCCGGCGCAGGCCTCGCGCAGGAGTTCGTTGGCCTCCAGACCTGGGATCGAGGGGGGTGCGATGGGGATCTGGAAGACGGGGTGCCCCACCGTCCTCTGGATCGCCTCCCAGACTCCCGACCTGGCCACGGCGGGGATGCCGATGCGTTCGCCGGGCCGGGCGATGTGCGCGAGCCGCTCGCCGAGCCCCTCTGCGGCGCCGGGTTGGTCGAGCATGCGGGAGAAGGGAAGGGATGTGTCTCCAGGCGCCGTCAGCTCGACGGTCTCGGCGCGGGCGTCCACGCCCTGGGACGCCAGGTTCTCCGCGGCCAGGCGCGGGTAGAAGTCCTTCAGGCCCGTGAAGCCGACGATCAGGTAGGAGGCGCCATTCTCGATCCTGCCCGCGGCGAAGGACGGCGGGTAGAACGATGTGGGCCTCAACGCCCCCAACGCGGTGGGCAGGAGCGTCGTGGAGGCCAGGCTCCCCTCCATCGGCACGTACCGGGTGAAGGCCTCGACGCCCGCCGACAGGGCCTCGGGTGTGATCTTCGCGTACGGATGCGAGGCGTCCAGCGCGGGCATCTCCGCCAGCGGCTCGGGCACCCCGAGGACGTCGAGGGTCCCCGCGCTCAGTTGCAGGCCTCCGAAGCCCAGGGAGACGACGGTGACCTTGCATCCCGCTTCGCGCGCCATGAGCGCCGCTGTCAGCCCGGCGATCCCCGCGCCGACGACGACCGTGCCGTTCATCGCGACGCCTCCTTCCCGGAGACCGACGGTGTTGCGGAGGAGGCTTGCGGCGCGGCGGCTTGGGGGCGTCCCGGCGCGGCGGAGGCGGCATGGGCCGCGGGCTCTTCCTCGGCGGGCGCGGCGCCGGAGGCGCAGGACCCGCCTGGCTGCGGCGACCCGGCCATCTCCCGAGCGGGGAACCGGGTGGCTGACACGAGCTCTGCGCCCGCCGGCAGCGGCGTGACGGGAAGGGAGTCCATGTCGTACATGCACCGGTAGATCCAGTCGTCCAGCGACGCCTCGCGGGCCTGGGCTCCGTTGAGGATGGGGAAGATGCCGCTCCAGCGGTTCTTGAGGAACAGGCGGAGCAGCTCGGTGGCCTGCGCGGCGCTCCAGCAGCCCGCCTCGTGGGCGATGCCCGCGGTGCGCGAGGCACAGAACCCGCCCTGGCAGGGGCCCATCCCGATGCGCAGCTGCCGGCGCAGGTCGTCGAAGGTGGCGTCGGGCTGTCGCTCCAGGAGGTCGGTGATCATCGACCTCGTGACGAGTTCGCACTCGCAGATGACGGGGTCGGAGTCGGGTAGGCCGTGGTCCGCCTTCTTCGCCCTCTCGACGCCGTCCAGGCGGTGGGTGACCTCGTAGTTCCTCCCGCTGGCCACGGGCTCCTGGGCGGTGCGGCACTCGCGTTCCTCGCCCAGGATCTCGCAGACGGTGTCCACCACGCGCTCGGCCATGAGGCGGTAGGTCGTCAGCTTGCCCCCGGCGACGGTCACCAGGCCGCGCACGTCATGGGTGACGGCGCTCATCTTGCGCGACATGTGCCGGGTGTCGTCGGCGGAGACCCTCCTATCCTTCAGGAGGGGCCGGGCGCCGGCCCATACGTGCAGGGCGCGGGCCTTGCGGAAGCCGGGGATGAGGGCCTCGCCCGAGTCGAGCATCTGCTGGACTTCGTCGCGTTCGACGACGAGGTGGTCCGGGTCCTCGGCGCGCACGTCCGTGGTGCCGATGATCGAGACGGTGTGGACGGGGACGAGGATGTCGCCGTCGGCGGGGTAGACGAGGCGGTTGACCACGGAGTTGACCAGCCGGTGGTTCATCGCGATCATGATGCCCCGCCCCGGGACGACTTCGACATCCCGCTCCCCGGCGAGCTCGGCGATCTTCCCCGCCCACGGGCCCGCCGCGTTGACGACGGCCCGGCATTCGATGTGCACATCCTGGTCGAGTTTGTCCGCGTGGCAGACGACCCCGGCGACGGCGCCGTCGCGGACCTCGATCCCCGTGACGCGGTGGTAGGTCAGGACTTTCGCGCCGTAGGCCACGGCGGACTCCGCCGCGCCCCACACCATGCGCCAGCCGTCGACCGTGCCGTCCTCGACCGCGATGGCGCTGAAGATCGACGGGTTGAGGCGGGGCTCCCTGCGCAGGGCCTCGGCGACGGCGATCTCCTCGAAGGGCACACCGGTCTCGGTCGCGCCCGCTATGAACCGGGCGGGGTAGTCCTCGTCGTCGCCGTCGACGGCTACGAACAGGCCGCCGGTGCATTCGACGGCGTCGGGGTGGATGCGTTTGAGGATGGCGTTCTCCTCTGCGCATTCGGTGGCCGAGTGCGGATCGGAGACGACGTACCGGCCTCCGGAGTGGAGAAGGCCGTGATATCTGCCGGTCGTCCCCTGTGCGAGATCGACGCGCTCGACGAGAATCGCGCTCAGGCCGCGCATTGCGGCATCTCGGACCACGCCGACGCCTGTGGCGCCCCCGCCTATGACCACGAGATCGCAGCTGTGCTTCGTCGCTAACATATCTCAAAGCCTATGTCATGTGAAATAGGACTCGAAAATCGGGGGAGGTATGTGCAGACGGAACGGTAGGCTCTGGGAAATCGTGCACAATGGGCGAGTGGTGAAAAGATCCGACCGACGAAGTCTCGCCTACGAAGCAGCGTTGCTCTATTTCGTCGAACAGCAGACGATGGAGGCGATCTCGCGGAAACTGGGCGTCTCGCGCTCGACGGTTTCGCGCCTGCTCGCGGCCGCGCGCGAGGAGGGCCTCGTGCGCATCACGCTTCACGCGCCCGAGGAGCCCCACGAGTCGCTGGCGTCCCGCCTGGGGGCGCTCTTCGGCGTCAAGGTGACGGTGGTGCCGGTGCCCGATCCCAGCTCCGAGCTGCGACGCCTGGACCGGGTGGCCACCGTCGCGGGGAGCGCGATCAGCGACGCGGTGACCGACTCGACGATGGTGGGCATCGCATGGGGGACCACGATATCCGCCGTGTCGCAGCGCATGGTCCCCAAACAGGTCGACGAGGTCACGATCGTCCAGCTCAACGGGGCCGCCAACCCGACGACCACCGGCCTGCCCTACGCCGGCGAGATCCTGGGGAACTTCGGCCGCATGTTCAACGCCAAGGTCCTGCCCTTCCCGGTGCCCGCCTTCTTCGACTACGCGGAGACCCGCACGGCGATGTGGCGCGAACGCTCGATCAGGGCTGTCAGGGACATCGGCCGGAACGTCGACATCGCGGTCTTCGGCGTGGGGTCCTTCACGTCCCCCGTCGCCTCGCACGTCTACGCGGGCGGGTACCTGTCGAAGGAGGAGGTCGCCCAGCTGCGCGCCGACGGCGTCGTCGGCGACGTGTGCACAGTGCTCATCAGGGCCGACGGGTCTTACGAGGATATCGAGATCAACATGAGGACGACGGGGCCCTCGCCGGCCGAGCTCGCGAAGATATCCAAACGCGTGTGCGTGGTCGCCGGGCCCGCCAAGGCCCCGGCCCTGGCCGCCGTCCTGCGTTCGGGGGCGGTCACGGACCTCGTCCTCGACGACGAATGCGCCCAGGCCGTCCTCGACCTCGAATTGAGGCGGCGCGGCCGGCGGATGAGGTGACGCGTCCGGCCGGCGCCTCGTTGTCGACGGCGCTTCGAGCCCATTTTGCCTTCTCCGATGTTTTCGTCGTGACACCGCCGGTCTCCTCGGCGCGTTCGTGCCTCCTCGCTCGCGGTTAGTTCCCCGGTGCCCTCGCGGCGGGCGGGAGGGAGTACCCGTCGGCGGTCCGGCCGCACAGGCCGTCGGCGACCAGGGAGTCCAGCGCCGGGGCGAAGCGGGACTCCGGCAGCCCCGAGTCGGCCAGGAGCCTGCCGCGCGGAAGCGGGCGGTGCGCCGTGCGCAGGGCCGCCATGATCCGCCCTCGTGCCTGGCGGTGGGTGCCGGCGTAGGCCTGCGCCTTGCGAGGGGCGGGGCTCTCCGGTCGTCCGGCGGCCAGCCAGGCACAGCGGTCGGCGAGCGGGCAGGCGGGGCAGTCGGGGGACCGCGAGGTGCACACCAGGGCGCCCAGTTCCATGAGCGCGGCGTTCCACTGCCAGGCGAGTTCGTCCTCCTCGGGGACGAGGGCCTGCGCTCGGGCGACCTCGTCCTTGCGCAGGTGCGCGGGCGGGAAGGCGGCGCCGTGGAGGCGGCTGAGCACGCGCCGGATGTTCGTGTCGAGCACCGTGGAGCGGCGGTGGTAGGCGAAGGCGATGATCGCGTCCGCCGTGTAGGGGCCGATCCCCGGCAGCGCGAGGAGGGCGTCGCGTTCGCGGGGCAGTTCGCCGGCGTTGCCCTCGGTGATCGCGACCGCGCACTGCCTCAGGCGCAGAGCCCTGCGCGGGTAGCCCAGCTTCCCCCAGGCGAGGATGACCTCGGCGGGCGAGGCCGCGGCCATCTCCGGCGGGCCGGGCCAGCGCTCCATCCACTCCCGCCACGCGGGAAGGACCCGGCTGACGGGCGTCTGCTGGCTCATGACCTCGCACACGAGGACCGCCCACGGCGAGGTTCCCGGCTCGCGCCATGGAAAAGGCCGCGCATGGCGGGAGTACCAGGCCAGGAGTTCGAAGAGCACGAGCCAAGTGTGCCCCATGGAGGAGCGGCCGGCGGAGAGGCGGGAACGGAAAATGCAGAAGACGGAGGATGAAAGCGCGAAGGAGGCGATGGAGCGAGGGCCTGGCTGCGCGCCGGCGAAGCGTCGGCGCTGGGTATCGGCGCGGCCGATGATAGCGTGGCATTCGTGAAGGATCAAGACTCCGAAAAGTCACGACCCTGTGGGAATGCAGACAGGCAGGACGGTTCCCCCTCGCCGGATAGCCGGCGAACCGGAAAGGGCCCTCAGCGCGGGAGGCCCGCCAGGGGCGAGAAGAAGGGGTTCTGGCAGGGCGTCCGCGTGTCGGATGTCATGCGCTCAGGCCGGCGGGATTCCGCCGAAGGCCGGGATCAAACGCGGAAGAACGTGCCGCAGACGGGGGAGCCCGCGACGCAGCGGAGAAAGGGGCCGAAGCGAGACGGCGCGTCCGGGAGGCGAAGCGGCACTCCGGAGCGCACGGGGCGGAGCGGACGCGTCGAGCGAGGCGACGGCGCCGGCGACCGCCCGGTGCAGGGCCGGAAGCAGACGGCGCGAAGGCAGCCAGGCCGGGGCGAGCCTGGTCAGAGTGAGCGGCGTGCCCCGGCAGCCAGGCGGCGGGGACGCCCGGAGCGTCGAGACGGGGACGGGCGCCCGCAGCGTCCCGCGCAGCGGGCGGGCGGGAGGCCGGAGCGGCAGGGTTCAGGCCGAAGGCAGGCACCGCGAACCGCCGCAAGCGGCGAATCGACGGCGCCCGCGGGCAGGAAGAAGGCGCCCTCCGGCAGACCGGCCGGCGGGCGGGGGAGGGCTCCGGGCCGGAGCGCGGCCCCAGCGGGCAAGCGGGATCCGCGCCAACGCCCGCAAGGAGGCTCCCGTCAGGCTCAGGCCGCGCGCGCCCGCGAGGCGGCCCGCAGGCGCGCGATCCAGCGCTTGGCCGGAATGGGAGCCCTCGCGGCCCTCCTCGTGGTCGCCTTGGCCGTCGGGATCCGCTTCGTCATCTCCCGGCTCAACGCGCACGACGAAGCGGCCAAGGAGGTGCCCTCGGACCTCTACTCGCCCGTGGCGTGCAATCCGAACATGGTCGAGACGACCATCAAACCGCGCAACGCGGCCGCCGGGCAGCCGGTGGTCTTCGACGTGACGCTCCACAACAAATCCACGACCAACCCCTGCTACATCAACGCCGGATGGTCGAACCTGCAGGTCAACGTGACGAGCGGAAGCGCCCAGGTGGCCTCCCTGGCCGCCTGCAAAGCCGGCCCCGAGAACAGACAGCTCTTGCTCGACCGCAACTACACGGCCAGCGTCCGCCTCACCTGGCACGGCAAGGCGTCCGCCTCCGGGTGCGGGAACAGCGGCGAGGCCGCGAAGGCCGGCACGTACGTCGCTGAGCTGACGTTCCAGGACAAGACGGCCGCCGCCGCGAAGGAATCCTTCACCCTCGGCTGAGCCGATCCCATCCCCTGAGCTGTCGATCCCGCCTCATCCGTCGACAGGGAGAACCGTGCGCATCGCCTCCTCGATATCCGGGCACGGGCGGACGGCCAGCCCCTCCGGCAGACGCACGTCGGCGCTCATCCGGGGGATGACGGCCGTCGTGAAGCCCAGGCGCGCCGCCTCGGCGAGACGCTGCTGAAGGCCCGTCGCCGGCCGCAGCTCGCCCGTCAGCGAGACCTCGCCGACCGCCACGACCCCCGGAGCGAGCGGCAGATCCAGCTGGGCGCTCGCCAGGGCGAGCGCGATGGCGGCGTCCGCGGCGGGTTCGGCCGCACGGGCCCCGCCGACCGTCGACGCGAACACGTCCGCCCGGTCCAGTTCGAAGCCCAGGCGCGACTGGAGGACAGCGACAGTCATCGCCACGCGGGAGGAATCCAGGCCCGAGGTGGTGCGGCGCGGGGAGGACGAACTGGCCACGACGAGCGCCTGGACCTCGACGGGGATGGGCCGGCGCCCCTCCAGCACCATCGTCACGCACGTGCCGGGAACCGTTCGGTTCCTCGCCGACAGGAAGAGGCCCGACGGGTCCGCCAGCCCCGCGATCCCGCCTTCGCCCAGCTCGAAACAGCCGACTTCCTCGGTGGGGCCGTACCGGTTCTTCACCGCGCGGACCATGCGCAGAGGGGAGTGGCGGTCCCCTTCGAACTGGCAGACGACGTCGACCAGGTGCTCGAGCACGCGCGGGCCGGCGATCGAGCCGTCCTTCGTGACGTGCCCGACCAGCAGAACCGGCAGGCCCCGCGACTTCGCGGCCGACACGAGCGCCGACGTGACCGCCCGGACCTGGGCGACCCCGCCGGCCGACCCGTCCACTCGCGGATCGGCGATCGTCTGCACCGAATCGACGACGAGGAGGCTCGGGCGGGCCTCCTTCACGTGCCCGAGGACCTTGCCGAGATCGGATTCGGCGGCCAGATGCAGGCGGGGATGCAGCGCCCCGATCCGCTCCGCCCGCAGGCGCACTTGGGACGCAGACTCCTCGCCCGTGACGTACAGCACCGGAGGGCGCCCCGAACCCTCGGCGACCTCGGCGGCCCTGGCGGCGACGTCCAGCAGGAGGGTCGACTTCCCGACGCCGGGTTCGCCCGCCAGCAGGACGACGGCACCGGGCACCAGCCCGCCTCCGAGCACGCGGTCGAACTCGTCCACGCCGGTAGCCCGCTTGGCGGAGGCGGCCGAGGCCACCTCCGTGATGGGTGTGGCCGGGCTGGCGGGCGCGACGGCCTGCGGGCTCGCGGCCGCCTCGCCGCCGAGCTCCTCCACGGTGCCCCATGCGCCGCACTGGGCGCAGCGGCCCACCCACTTGGGCGCGGTCCAACCGCATTCGGAGCACGTGAAGACGGGTGCAGGCGCTTTGGGGCTCATGCCCTCACCCTAGACCGCCTCACCGACGGCCCGGGGCCGCCGGTGCGTCGGCAGCGGCGGGAGGTGCGGGGCGGAGTCGGCGAACGGACGGCCGCCGTAGGGGATCGAGGCGGGTCGCGGGTTCGGAGGTCTAGACGTTCGCCGTCGGACTCGTTTCGGTCGGGGTCTCCGCGCGAACCGCGGATTCGCACGATCCTAGCGGTTGGCGAACTTCTCCAGAAGGGACGAGTCCCCGGAGACGATGATGACGTCCTCGGGCCCGATCTTCGTCTCGGGAGTCGTGTACTCGAACGGCTGCCCGGGCGACTTCACGCCGATGATCCTCACGCCGAAGCGCTCGCGGACCTTCGACTCGGCGGTGGTGAAGCCCTGGATGTCGCGCGGCGGCCGCATCTTGATGATGGAGAAGCCGTCCTCCATCTCGATGTAGTCGAGCATCTTGCTCGAGAGCATGTGGGCCACGCGGGCTCCGGCGTCGAACTCCGGGTAGACGACGTGATGGGCGCCGATGCGCCGCAGGATGCGGCCGTGGGAGCGCGACGTGGCCTTCGCCCAGATCTGCGACATCCCCAGGTCCACGAGGTTGGCGGTGGCGAGCACGGAGGCCTCCAACGACGTCCCGATTCCGACGACGGCGACGCTGAAGTCGCGGGCGCCGGCCTGTTCCAGGGCGTCGACGTTCGTGGCGTCGGCCTCGATGATGCGGAACCGGTGCGACCACTGCTGCGCCAGGTCGGGGTCCCTCTCGATCGCCAGGACGTCCCTCCCGAGCCCGTCCAGCGTCGAGGCGATGGCGGTTCCGAAGCGCCCGAGCCCCACCACGAGGACGCCGCGATCGTCGATCTGCTTTCTTGCCATGGGAGCTCCTTGTAGGGTCGGCCGATGGTCCGTTCCTCGGTGACCGGGCCGTTCGCCGGCCGCGGTCAGCCGATGACCGGTCGTTCTTCAGGGTAGTGGATGACGCGGCGCCGCGAGCGCAGGGCGAGGGCCGCCGCCAAGGTCATCGTCCCCGTGCGCCCGGCGAACATGAGGGCGGCGATGACGTACTTGCCCGCCACGGGGAGCGTCGACGTCATGCCCGTGGACAGGCCGCAGGTGGCGAAGGCCGAGATGACCTCGAAGAGGGTCTGCGACAGCGGCATGCCGGTGATCTGCAGCATGGCGATCGTGCCGACGAGCACGAGCAGCGCCCCCAGGAGGGCCGCCGCGATCGCCAGCCGCAGCGTTTCGGAGGGCAGGCGCTTGCCGAAGGCCTGGGTGTCGCGGTCGCCGCGCGCTTCGGCGACGACGGCCAGGACCAACACCGCCAAGGTCGTCACCTTGATCCCCCCGGCGGCCGACGCCGAACCGCCGCCGATGAACATGAGCCCGTCCAGGACGAGCCACGTCGACTGGGACATCGCCCCCACGTCGAGGGTGGCCAGCCCCGAGGACCGCGCGTCGGTGGAGTGCAGGAGCGCGGCCCCGACGCGCTCGCCTACGGGAAGCCGTCCGAGCGTGGAGGGATTGTTCCATTCGAAGACGCCGATGAGCACCGCGCCCAAGACGAGTAGGAGGAGGTAGGCGATCACCGTCAGCTTGGTCGTGAGCGTCCACCGGCGCGCCGCGCGCCCGCACCGCCACATGTCCAGCAGGACGGGGAAGCCGAAGGCGCCCACGACGGTGCCCAGGACGATGGGAATGGTCAGACCCCAGTCCCCGACATGCGGAGCGAGCCCCGAGCTCAGGATGACGAAGCCGCCGTTGTTGAAGATCGATATCGCCATGAACGCCGCATGCGAGAACGCGGAGAGCAGGGCCTCGCCCTCGCGCAGGAAGAAGGGGATGAGGCTGACGAAGAGCACCGCCTGCGCGCTCAGGGCCACGACGACCACAGCGCGCACGAGCGAACCGACTTCTCCCAGACGGGAGTGGGTTTCGGAGGCGGCGAGCATGCGTTGCGTCAGCCCGATGTGCCGCGAGACGGCCATGCCGAGGATCGAGGCGAGGGTCATGATGCCCAGGCCGCCGATCATCATCCCGACGGCGATCACGGTGTGCCCGAAGGGGGACCAGAAGGTCGCCGTGTCCACCGTGACCAGCCCTGTCACGCACACGGACGACATCGCGGTGAAGAACGAGTCGACGAAGGGGGCCCGGTGGCCGGTGGCCGTGCTTGCCGGGATCTGCAGCAACGCGGTGACCACCAGGACGATGGCCGAGAAGACGCACAGCGCCAGGCGGGCGGGCGACTCGCGGGCGACCGTATCGACGAGGTCGCGTCCCCGAGCCCTCAGACTCGGAGCGGCGTTGGGCAGGGAGGCGGGAGGGCGGTCTGTCGACGGCACATTCCCCTCCTCGCGCTCGGTTTCCGATTGCCCTCCGACGGCACGGACCGCCGGAGGGGGCGAGGCGGTATCGGGCGCACCGGCGGCGACCCGAGCCCACCGCCCTTCGGCAACACTAGTACCCATGGAGGGACTGGCCCAAAGCCCCGTGCGTGTCGGCCGGATCGCGGGCCGCGTGCCGGCGCCGGCGCGCCTTCGGGGCCTGTGCGGCGGGGCTGGCGGATTCGCTTCGCGGCGGGGCTGGCGGATTCGCTTCGCCCACGGCGGACTCCGGCCCTTCTGCGTGGCGGCGTACTTTATCATGGGCGTTGTGCGTCTGCCTCGCCCACTTCGACTCCGTCTATGGGTATCATTCCTCCTGTGATATTCGGTTGAACGAATGTGACAGATGTGAAGGTTCATGTAATCTTTTCCGAGGGCCCTAGCCTGTGCGCGGACCCGGCTGACCTCTAGTACAACCAGGACGGATAATGACGCAGCTGCCACGAAAAGCACCGCAGTTCTACACGGTTGCCGAAGTTGCCGAGCTCACACGTGTCTCGCGCATGACGGTCTATCGGATGGTGCACGCGGGCGAATTGCCCGCCGTCCGATTCGGCAGCTCGTACAGGGTTCCCAAGACGGCGATCGACGCGATGCTGGGAGTGGAGGACGACGACGCTGCGCGCGCCGTCGGCGAGTAGCGGCGCGGGTGCGGAAGGCGGAGCCGCCTGAATCGGCGCGATTCCCACAGAGCCCTGCGAGGCGCTACGATATGCACTGTTCAACCGGGGCCCGGCCCCATCCCAGAATTCGGAGGTAACCTGTGGGTTCCGTCATCAAGAAGCGCCGCAAGCGCATGTCGAAGAAGAAGCACCGTAAGCTGCTTCGCAAGACCCGTCACCAGCGGCGCAACAAGAAGTGACTTTCGCGCCGGGGAGATGAGGTGACTGTGGGGCCCGAAGAAGCCGGGCCCTTGCCGCAAAAGCTTGACGCAAGGGGTATGAGGTGTCGGCGCCAACCGCCATGGCACGATGGAAAATCGGCATACGGGAACATTGACGCGTGAGCCCTCTACCTTCTCCCGACGGAGTCCTGGCCGCTCATCGCGTCCAGGAGGGCACATGGGAGATGTCAGATGGCTTTCCCCGGACGAGCAAGTCGCGTGGAGGGCCTATATCCGCGGCGTGGCAGTCGTCTTGGAGACGCTCAACCAGGACATGGAGACCGTCAACGGGATCTCGCTGCACGAGTACGAGGTCCTCTCCTACCTCTCCGAATCCGCCGATTGGACGCTGCGGATGTCGACGCTCGCCGATCTGCTCGTCCACTCCAGGTCGAGGCTCACCCACACCGTCCGGCGGCTGGAGAGCCAGGGGTACGTGCGTCGGATTCCCTGCGAGGACGACCGCCGCGGCGTCAACTGCGTCCTGACCGACGTGGGCTACGGCAAGCTCGTGGAAGCCGCTCCGTCCCACGTCGAGGCCGTGCGCCGGTGCCTCATCGACAAGCTCGGAAGCGACAACATGCTCGAGCTCGGGCGGCTGTGCTCGCTCGTGTCCGACGGGTGAGGGCGAGGCCCGCGCACGGCGGCCCGCTGAAGATCCGCGTTCGACGCGCAGAAGGAGGCACATGATGGGTGACGAGCTCACCGTCGTCCACTTCGTACGGCACGGGGAGGTCGACAACCCGACCGGCCAGCTCTACGGGCGCCAGGAGGGCTTCCACCTGACCGATCTGGGACGGGCCATGGCCGACCGGGTGGCCGAGCGCTTCGACGGGCGCGACGTGCGGCTGGTCGTCTCCTCTCCGCTCGAACGCGCACAGGAGACGGCGCTGCCCACCGCGCGGCGCCGAGGGCTCCCCGTGGTTCTGGACGCGGACCTCATCGAGGCGGGCAACAAGTTCGAGGGGATGAACGTCAACCGGAACCGGCTCGTCCTCGCCCATCCGAGGTACTGGCCGTGGTACGCCAACCCGTTCAAGCCCTCGTGGGGCGAGCCCTACGCGGACATCGTCGAGCGCATGTCCTCGGCAGTGCGGCGGGCGCTGGATCTCGCGCACGGCGGAGAGGCGGTGCTCGTCTCCCACCAGCTTCCCATCTGGACGATGAGGAGCTTCGTCGAAGGGCGCTCCCTCGCGCACGACCCCCGGCGCCGCCAGTGCGCCCTGTGCTCGGTGACCTCCCTGAGCTTCATCGGCAGGCAGCTCATCGGCGTCGGATACGACGAGCCCGCCGCCGACCTCCTGGCCCGAGCCAAGGACGTCACTCCCGGGGAGAGCCGGGCCGCGGTCCACACGGGAGAGTGAGTAGGCTGGGGAGAGCTGGCTCGACCTAGGTCCGGGCCGCGGTCCACACAATGAGGCCGGGCGGTCCGCTGTCATCCGTCGACATGCGTGCCGCCCGCCGTGCCGACGTGCGTGCCGCCCGCCGTGCGTTCATGCCGTCCGTGAACCGGAAATCCAGCGGCCGCGCCGCCTAGGATCAGCCGTCCCGCGGGAGGCGTACGGACATCCAGTGGACGGACGGAGGGCAGAGCCTCTCAGGGCCGGTTCGACGTTCCGTTCGACGAGGGCGTTCCATTCGAGGGATCGGAGTTTCCGGTGTCGCGGTCCCCGTTCCCGGCCGCCGGCCCGTCGGCTTCCGTCCGGCCCGGGGCCCCGGGCCGGGGGGCGCCTCGCCCGCCGGGGTCCTCTCCCTCCGCGGGGCGGCCCGTGTCCGCGGCCCCTCGCGCCGACGTCCCCTCGAGGAAGGCGCGCAGCTCGGCATCCAGATCGCCGGATTCGCCGTTCGCCCGGGCCGAGTCCGAGTCCGTTTCGCCTTCGGGCTCCTCGCCCCGGCGCTCCCGCTCTTTCCTGCGCTCCCATTCGGCGAAGCGGTTGCGGGCGTCGAGCTTGGCGAGGAACTCCGGGTCGTCGTCCGGGGCCACGGGGGCCGGCTCGGAGGCCTGCGGTCCGGATCGGCGCCCCAGGCTCAGCGTTCCGCTCAGGCCCTCGGGGTGTTTTGCCCACCATGACAGACCCAGCCACAGGAGGGATCCGAGAACGGGCACCAGCGCCAAAAGCATCCACACCCACTTGGGCAGGCGGCCGGGCATGGATGCGCGGGGCGTGCGCGCGCAGTCGATGAGACCGTATATCCACAGCGCGACGATGAAAATCGCTAGTGCGACGCGAGGCATGGCTTCAGTTTATGGCCTGGCGATGGCGTACGCCATGAGCAGGGCTACGCCGTAAGCGAGCTCGACGAAACCGGTGGCCTTCAGGGACGGGATGAGCGCGAGGCCGCGCGCGCCCGAGAGCACCGGGCGGATCGCGGCCCGGGCGAGCGGCAGGCAGGGGGCCAGGACGAGGAGAGTCAGGGCCCCCAGGTCGCCCCACAGGGCAGCGGCGGCCAGCACCGGCAGCGCCACGGCCGAGGCGTAGGCCGTTCGCGCCCGGCGATCCCCCAGCCGCACCGCGAGTGTGCGCTTGCCGGAGGCCGCATCGGTGGGGATGTCGCGGATGTTGTTGACCATGAGCAGCGCGCAGGCGATCGAGCCCACGCTGCACGCGGCCAGCCACGACTGCCAGGGCACGCCCAGCAGCTGGGTGAAGGTCGTCCCCGCGGTGGCCACGAGACCGAAGAACACGAAGACGAAGACCTCGCCCAGGCCCATGTACCCGTAGGGCCGCCTGCCCCCGGTGTAGAACCACGCGGCCGCCACGGCCGCCGCGCCGACGCCCAGCAGCCACCAGCGGCCCGACAGGGCGACGAGGACGGCGCCCACCAGGGAGCCGAGGCCGAAGCAGGCGAAGGCGGCTGCGCGCACCGACGACGGCGAGGCCTTCCCCCCGCCGGTCAGGCGGGGAGGCCCGGTGCGCACGTCGTCGGTTCCGCGGATCCCGTCCGAATAGTCGTTGGCGAAGTTGACGCCCACCTGCAGGCAGAGGGCGAGGGCGGCGGCGAGGGCCGCGCGGGGGGCCGAAGCCCCGCCGTGCCCGAGCGCGACCGCCGTCCCGGCCGCGACGGGGGCGATCGCGGCGGGCAGTGTGCGGGGGCGGGCGCCCTCGATCCAGTCCGAGACGGCCACGGGCAGCCATTCTACCCGCCGGGCGGTGGCCGGGGCCGGTCCCGCGGTGGTTGAATACCGGTCATGGATCGGCGCGCGACGCTCACGAAGAACCCCTCCGACGTCTCGGGCATGTTCGACGACGTCGCCTCCCGCTACGACCTGGTGAACGACGTCCTCACGGCCGGCCAGGTCAGGGTGTGGCGGGAGGCCGTCTCCGCGGCCGTCGGCGCCCGCCCGGGCCTGACCGTCCTGGACCTGGCCGCGGGGACGGCGACTTCGACCGCCGCCTACGCCGCCAGGGGCGCCCGCGCGGTGGCGTGCGACTTCTCGCTCGGCATGCTCGCCGAAGCCCGCAGGCGCCACCCGGACATCCCCTGCGTCGCCGGAGACGCCCTGCGCCTCCCCTTCGCCGACGCCGGCTTCGACGTCACGACGATCTCCTACGGCTTGCGCAACGTCAGCGATCCGCTCCTGGCCCTGCGCGAGATGCTGCGCGTGACCAGACCGGGCGGGCGCCTCGTCGTGGCCGAGTTCTCGCGGCCCGCCTGGCCTCCCTTCCGCGCCTTGTACGACGGCTACCTCGAACGGGTCCTCCCGGCCGTGGCCCGGGCGTTCGCCTCCGACGCGGCCGCCTACGGCTACCTGTCCGAATCCATCCTGGCCTGGCCCGGCCAGGAGGACCTGGCCTGCCTCATCCAGGAGGCCGGCTGGCGCGGCGTCGCCTACCGGAACCTCACCGGGGGCATCGTCGCCATCCACCGTGCCGTGCGCCCGCCGGCGTAGCCCGCGTCCCGGGGGAGGGCCGGCTCCGATGAGCGGTGATGAGAAGCGGGGCGCAGGGCCCTTCCGTCATTTTCCAATCTGCGGCGCGCGACATCTGCGGCGCACGACGCCCGCGCGTCCACGCCTGTCCCGGGCGGCAGCACGGAAGGGACCCGGCCGCGAATTGTGGCGTGCAGCGCCCGGCCGCCGGCGGGCCGCGGGGCAAGCGCCGGCGGAATTCGCGCGACCGCGCGATTCCCCGAATTCTGCAAGGAAATATTTGCGTAAAGATTATTTCGTATGCCGTTATCATTAACGTAGGATGAACGCGATCGAGCGGCGTTATGGGACCGAGGATGGGGGTGCGATGCTCACCGAAGCCGACGTCGAAGCCGACGTCGTCATCGTAGGCGCGGGGCCGGCCGGCACCTCAACGGCACACTATCTCGCCCAGACGGGCTTGGACGTCGTCGTCCTGGAGAAATCCGCTTTCCCGCGGGACAAGGTCTGCGGAGACGGACTCACCCCGCGCGCCGTCTCCGAGCTCATCCGCATGGGAGTGGACACCGGATCCTGGGCGCGCAACACGGGGCTGCGAGCCATCGGCGGCGGCCGGACGGTCGAGATCCCCTGGCCGGAGGTCGCCTCGATGCCGAATTACGGGCTGGCCTGCCGGCGCGAGGTCCTCGACGCCGCGCTGGCCGACCGCGCCCGCGCCAGCGGCGCCGTCATCCACGAAGGCGTGACGGTCACCGGCCCGCTGCGCCATCGCCGCACCGGCAGGGCCGTCGGCGTGACCGCGAAGCCGCGCGGGCAGGACGGCCCGCCCAGCCGCCGCCCGGACGGGGCCCTGACCTTCCGCGCCCCGTTCGTGGTGGACGCCGGAGGGGTCTCGGCCCGCCTGGCCACGTCCGTCGGGCGGGAGAGGGACGTCAACCGCCCCATGGGAGTGGCCCACCGCACCTATTTCCGCTCGCCCCGGTCCGCCGACACCGTGATGGAATCGCACCTGGAGCTGTGGGAGGGCGCGCCGGGCAGGTCGGACCTCATGCCCGGGTACGGCTGGATCTTCCCGCTCTCCGACGGCCTGGTGAACGTCGGCCTGGGGTCGCTCTCCTCCACGGCCAGGCCGACGGGCCTGGACTACCGCGCGATGTTCGCGGCCTGGATGTCCAACGTGCCCGAAGAGTGGGGGTTCACGCCCGACAACCAGGTCGGCCGGCTCCGCGGCGCCGCGCTCCCCATGGCCTTCAACCGCAAGCCGCACTACGCCGACGGGCTGCTCCTGGTAGGGGACGCCGGGGGCATGGTCTCGCCCTTCAACGGGGAGGGGATCGCCTACGCCCTGCAGGCCGGGCGCCTGGCGGCCGACGCCCTCGTCCAGGCCGCCGCGCGCCGCACGGTCACCGCCCAGGACCGCGCCCTGGCCGCCTACCCCTCGGCCGTGCGCGAGGAACTCGGCGGGTACTACAGCCTGGGGCGCGCCTTCGCGGCCCTCATCGAGCGGCCGCGGGTCATGCGCGCGTGCGTCGCCTACGGACTCGGCCGCCCCACCCTCATGCGGCTGGTCATGAAGCTCCTCTCCGACTGCTACGACCGCCGGGGAGGCGACTGGATGGACCGGCTCATCGCCGCCCTGGCGAAGGCGGTGCCCAAGGCATGAGCATCCACACGGACGCCGCGAGCGTCGCTGGGCCGGCGGGCCGCCGCGCGGCCGCATCGGGCCGGGCGGCCGTCCGCCCGCGGAGACACGTCGAAGGGAAAGGGCGGTGAGCGCATGAACCCGTACGTTCCGCTCCTGGTCATGATCGCCGCGGCGGGCGGGCTGGCCGTCGGCGGCCTGGTCATCAGCGCGATCCTGGGGCCCAAGCGGCGCAACCGCGTCAAGCTCGAGAACTACGAGTGCGGAGTCGAGGCGACCCCCTCGGCGGGCGGAGCGGGCAGATTCCCCGTCAAGTACTACCTGACGGCGATGACCTTCATCATCTTCGACATCGAGGTGGTCTTCCTGTACCCGTGGGCGGTGTCCTTCGGGGCGCTCGGCGTCTTCGGGATGATCGCCGTACTCGCATTCATCTTCCTGATCACCGTGCCCTTCGTCTACGAATGGCGCCGCGGTGGCCTGGAGTGGGACTGAAAGGGTAGACATGGCACGCGACGGCTCCCAGGGGGTCTTCCTGACGACGGTCGAGAACGTCGCCAACTGGTCGGTCACGCGCTCGCAGTGGCCGGTGACGATGGGCCTGGCGTGCTGCGCCATCGAGATGATGTCCTTCGGCACGCCGCGCTTCGACGCCGCCCGATTCGGCATGGAGGTCTTCCGCGCCTCCCCGCGCCAGGCCGACCTCATGATCGTCTCCGGGCGCCTGAGCCACAAGATGGCCCCCGTGGTACGCGACGTCTACGATAAGATGGCCGACCCCAAATGGGTGATCTCCATGGGCGTGTGCGCCTCCTCGGGCGGCATGTTCAACAACTACGCGATCGTGCAGGGCTGCGACCACGTGGTCCCGGTCGACATCTACCTGCCGGGCTGCCCGCCGCGCCCCGAGATGCTCATCAACGCGATCCTCGAACTGCGAGAGCAGGTCAAGCGCGGGCACAAGCTGACGAAGAGGGCGCGTCTGGCGGCGTCGCAGGCCGCCGAGGCCGCGGCGCTCGAGGCGCCGCCCCTCCGCGAGATGAAAGGACTCTTGGCGTGAGCGACGACAGCGACGACGGCGCCCTCGAGCCGCTGAGCGAGGCGGGGGCGCTCGGCCCCGACGTGGTCCGCAGGGTCCAAGGTATGTGGGGGGTCAAGGGTTCGGGCGACACCTCCGGCTTCACGGGGCTCGCCCGCACCGAGACCGTGGCCGAGCCTTCCTCCCCTCCCTACGGGGGGTGGTTCGACGACGTCGTCGCCGTCCTCGCCGAACTGCTGACGGCCGACGGTCTGGACCCCGACGACGTCGTCGAGAAGGTCGTCGTCGAGAACGGGCAGTTGGTGGTCTTCGTGGCGCGCGAGCACCTCGTGCGGGTGGCCCGCCATCTGCGCGACGACCAGGACCTGCGCTTCGAGCTGTGCCTCGGGGTCTGCGGCGTCCACTACCCCCAGGACGCCGGGCGGGAGCTGCACGGCTACTATCCGCTCTTCTCCATCACGCACAACCGGTACATGGCCGTCGAGACGACCTGCCCCGAGGACGACCCCCGCATCCCCTCGATCGTCTCCGTCTACCCGGGCGACGACTGGCACGAGCGCGAGGCCTGGGACCTGCTGGGGATCGTCTTCGAGGGCCACCCGGGCCTGACCCGCACGGCCATGCCCGACGACTGGATCGGCCACCCCCAGCGCAAGGACTACCCCCTGGGGGGAATCCCGGTCGAATACAAGGGCGCGGTCGTCCCGCCGCCTGACACCCGGAGGGACTACAGCTGATGAGCGCGAACTTCCACGCAACGGGCGGGGCCACCGAGGAGGAGCTCGACGGCCTGCCGAACTTCACCGCCGTCGGCGGGGACTGGAACGAGATCTCCGACGAGGCCGCGCAGATGGCGGAGGAGCGCATCGTCGTCAACCTCGGGCCCGTCCACCCCTCGACCCACGGCGTCTACCGCCTCCTCATCGAGCTCGACGGCGAATACGTCCGGGAGATCCGCGGCGCCACGGGCTTCCTGCACACCGGCATCGAGAAGAACATGGAGTACCGGACGTGGACCCAGGGCGTCGCCTACGTGACGCGCATGGACTACGTCGCCTCTTTCTTCCAGGAGGTCGGATACTGCCTGGCAGTGGAGAGGCTGCTCGGGATCGAGGGGGACGTGCCCCGCAGGGCCAGCCAGATCCGCGTCCTGCTCATGGAGCTCCAGCGCATCGCCTCCCACCTCGTGGCCGTCGGCTCGGCCCTCAACGAGCTCGGCGCCACCACGATGATGACCATCGCCTTCCGCACCCGGGAGGACATCCTGCGCATCTTCGAGAGGATCTCGGGCCTGCGCATGAACAATGAGTTCGTGCGCCCCGGCGGCGTCCTGGAGGACGTCCCCGAGGGGACCACGGACTACATCCGCGGGCTCCTGCCGAACATCCGCCGGGGGACGGCCGAGATGGAGGACATCGTCGCGGCCAACCCGATCTTCAAGGCGCGGTTCCAGGACGTCGGCGTGCTCTCGCTGTCGGCCCTGATGGCGCTCGGCCAGACGGGCCCGGGCCTGAAGGCCGCGGGGCTGGCCTGGGACCTGCGCAAATCCCAGCCCTACTGCGGGTACGAGGACTACGAGTTCGACGTGCCCGTGCGCGACAAGTCCGACGCCTACAACCGCGCGATGATCCGCTTCGAAGAGTGCTATCAGTCGCTGCGGATCGTCTACCAGGCGCTCGACCTCCTCGACGCCAGCCAGGGCGAGCCCGTCATGGTGGCCGACAAGAAGATCGCCTGGCCCGCGCGCCTGTCGATCGCCACCGACGGGCAGGGCACCGCCTCGGAGCACGTGCGCGAGATCATGGCCGAATCCATGGAGGCCCTCATCCACCACTTCAAGCTCGTCACCGAGGGGTTCCGTGTCCCGGCCGGCCAGGCTTTCGCCATGGTCGAGCACGCCAAGGGCGTGTGGGGGTGCCACATCGTCTCCTCGGGCGGGACCCGCCCCTACCGCGTCCACGTGTGCGACCCGGGCTTCCACAATCTCCAGGGCCTGTCGATGATGGCCGAAGGCGGCCTGCTCGCCGACGCCATCGTCTGCCTGGCCTCCATCGACCCCGTCATGGGAGGTGTTGATCGCTGATGCAGGAATACGCTCCGGAGGTCGAGGCGCGGCTGCGCGCCGAGTCGCAGGAGATCATCGCGCGCTACCCGGTCGCCCGGTCGGCCCTCATGCCGATCCTCCACCTCGTCCAGTCCGAGGACGGCTTCGTCTCTCCGCGGGGGATCGCCCTGGCGGCCGACATCCTCGGCCTGAGCCGCGCCGAGGTCTCGGCCGTGGCGACCTTCTACAGCCAGTACCGGCGCCACCCCAACGGCGAGTACAACGTCGGGGTGTGCACGAACGCGCTGTGCGCCGTCATGGGGGGCGACGTCATCTGGGAGACGCTCACCGAGTACCTGGGCGTCGGCTCGGACGAGACCACCGAGGACGGCAGGATCACCCTCGAAGCCCTCGAGTGCAACGCCGGATGCGACTACGCGCCGGTCATCATGGTCAACTGGGAGTTCTTCGACAATCAGACGCCCGCCTCGGCTCTGAGGATCGTCGACGACATCCGCGCCGGACGCGACATCCACCCCACCCGCGGGGCCGACAAGGTCCACACCTTCAAGGAGACCGAGCGGGTGCTCGCGGGCTTCGAGGACGGGCACGCCGACGAAGGGCCCGCCGCCGGGCCCGCGTCGCTGGAGGGGCTGCGGCTCGCGCGCGAACGCGGATGGGCCGCCCCCGCGAAAGGGAGGGTGAAATGAGCGAGTTCTCAGCCCCGGGAGCGCTCGCCCCGGTCATCTCGGACACGTGGGACGCACCGCGTCCGTGGACGCTGGCCGCCTACCGCGCCAGCGGCGGATACGAGGGCCTGGCCAAGGCGTGGGGCTACGGCCCGGGGGAGCTGACCCAGCTCGTCAAGGACTCCGGCCTGGTCGGCCGCGGCGGCGCCGGATTCCCGACGGGCCTGAAGTGGAGCTTCCTGCCTCCGCCCGACGGCGGCCCCCGCTACCTCGTGGTCAACGCCGACGAGTCCGAGCCGGGCACCTGCAAGGACGTCCCCGCGCTCATGGCCAATCCGCATGCTCTCATCGAAGGCATGGCGATCTGCCTGCTCGCCGTCGGCGGCAACCACGGCTTCGTCTACCTGCGCGGCGAGGTCGTCCACGTCTACCGGCGCCTCCTCGCGGCGGTCCGCGAGGCGCGCGAGGCCGGGCTGATCGGCAAGGGCTGCGGGCCCAGGGGCGACTACGACATCGACATCACCGTCCACGCGGGGGCCGGCGCCTACATCTGCGGCGAGGAGACGGCCCTCCTCGACTCCCTCGAGGGCCGCCGCGGCCAGCCGCGCCTGAAGCCGCCTTTCCCGGCGGCCGAGGGCCTGTACGCCAGGCCCACCGTCATCAACAACGTCGAGACCATCTCCTCGATTCCCGGGATCGTGCGCAACGGCGTCGAATGGTTCCAGGCGATGGGGACGGAGACGAGCAAGGGCCATGTCTTCTACTCCCTGTCAGGCCACATCTCCAGGCCGGGGCAGTACGAGGCTCCCATCGGGATCACCGGTCGCTCCCTCATGGACCTGGCGGGAGGCGTCCGCGAGGGGCACAGCCTGAAGTTCTGGGGGGTGGGGGGATCCTCCGCGCCCCTGTTCACGCCCGAGCAGCTGGACGTCCCCCTCGACTACGCCGGGGTGCGCGGCGCCGGGTCGATGCTCGCGACGCGGGCCGTCATGGTCTTCGACGAGACCGTCTCGGTGGTGCGGGTCATCTCCCGCTGGACGGACTTCTACCAGCACGAGTCGTGCGGCAAGTGCACGCCGTGCCGCGAAGGGACGTACTGGATGCGCCAGATCATGCACCGCCTGGAGGCCGGGAGGGGGCGGCCCGGCGACGTCGACCTTCTCTACGAGATCGCCGGGAACATCGCGGGCCGCTCGTTCTGCGCGCTCGGCGACGCCGCGGCCACGCCGATCAGGTCCGGAATCGAGCTCTTCCGCGACGAGTTCGAGGCGGGCTGCACGATCCCCGCCCGCGAGCTCTTCCCCTACGAGAAGACGACGCTCTTCGGGGAGGTGGCCGTCCGATGACGATCGAGGAGAAGCGAGTCGAGGAGGCGGTCCAGCTCGTCGACCTCACGATCGACGGCCAGAAGGTGACGGTTCCCGCCGGGACGCTCATCATCCGCGCCGCCGAGCGGATCGGCGTGAGGATCCCGCGCTTCTGCGACCACCCGCTGCTCAAGCCCGTCGCCGCGTGCAGGCAGTGCCTGGTCGAAGTCGCCAGGCCCGGGCGCGACGGGGTCGTGGCCAAGGGCCCCAAGCCCGTCCCGTCCTGCGCCGAGGCCGTCAGCCCCGGCATGGAGGTCTACACGCAGAACACCTCCGAGGTGGCCCGCAAGGCCCAGCGGGGCATGATCGAGTTCCTCCTCGTCAACCACCCGCTCGACTGCCCGGTGTGCGACAAGGGCGGCGAGTGCCCGCTGCAGAATCAGGCGCTCTCGGACGGGCGGGAGAGCTCGCGGTTCGTCGACGTCAAGCGCACCTACCCCAAGCCCGTCGAGGTCTCCTCCCAGATCCTCCTGGACCGCGACCGGTGCATCCTGTGCCAGCGGTGCACGCGCTTCCAGTCGCAGATCGCCGGCGACCCCTTCATCGCCCTCCAGGGCCGGGGCGGCGGCAGCCCCCGCTTCGAGGTCCGCTCGCTCAACGGCTCGCAGATCGGAAACTTCGACGCGCGGGTCCTGAACTTCTCCGACTCCGACGGCGGCAGCCCCGAGGCGGCGGCGTCGCGCTGCGTCGGCTCCCGCGGGGCGCCGGGCATGGCCGAGGGATTCGCCACGGGCCCGCTCGAGCCCGGCGAGACGGACGAGTCGGGCAGGCCGTTCTCCTCCTACTTCTCCGGGAACGTCATCCAGATCTGCCCCGTCGGGGCCCTGACGAGCGCCGCCTACCGCTTCCGCTCCCGCCCCTTCGACCTCGTCTCCGTGCCCGGGGTGACAGAGCACGACGCCTCCGGATCGGCGATCCGCGTCGACTACCGGCGCGGCGAGGTCCTGCGCCGCCTGGCCGGCGAGGACCCGGACGTCAACGAAGAGTGGATCACCGACAAGGACCGCTTCGCCTTCCGATGGGCCAGCGGGGCCGACCGCCTCACGCACCCGCTCGTGCGCGACGAGTCCGGCGAGCTCGTGCCGACGTCGTGGGCCGACGCCCTCGACGTCGCGGCCCGCGGGCTGGCCCGCGCGCGCGAGGGGAGGGGCGTCGGGGTCCTGACCGGCGGGCGGCTGACCATGGAGGACGCCTACGCCTACTCGAAGTTCGCGCGCGTCGTCCTGGGGACCAACGACATCGACTTCCGCACCCGCCCGCAGAGCGCGGAGGAGGACGCCTTCCTCGCCTCGACGGTCGCCGGGGCCGGCCTCGGCGTGACCTACGCCGACCTGACGGCCGGGCACGTGCTCGCCGTCGCCTTCGAGGCCGAGGAGGAGTGCGGCAGCGTCTTCCTGCGCCTGCGCAAGGCCGCGCTGGCAGGGACGGCCGCGGTCTCGGTCGTCGCGCCCTTCGCCACCCGGGGGACGGCGAAGATGCAGGCGCGTCTCATCCCCGCGGCCCCCGGACGGGAGGCCGCCGTCCTCGACGGCCTGGCCCCGGGGGACCCCACCTTCGACGCGCTGGCCGAGAAGGGGGTCGTCCTCGTCGGCGAGCGCGCCAGCGAGGCGCCGGGCGCTCTCTCGGCCGCCGTGCGGCTGGCTGCGCGCACGGGCGCGCGCCTGGCCTGGATCCCTCGCCGCGCCGGCGACAGGGGCGCTCTCGACATGGGCGCCATGGGCGTTCTGCTGCCGGGCGGCCGCCCGGTGGCCGACCCGGCGGCGCGCGCCGACGCCGAAGCCGCGTGGGGCGCACGCGTCCCCGAGACCCCCGGCCGGTCCGGGCAGGCCATCCTCGCCGCCGCCGCCGCGGGAGATCTCTCCGCCCTGCTGATCGGCGGGGTCGAACTCGACGACCTCCCCGGCGACGCCCGGGCCGCCGTCGAGGCGGCGGGCTTCGTCGTCCAACTGGAGGTGCGCGCCAGCGAGGTCGGCGAACTCGCCGACGTCGTCCTCCCCGTGGCCCCGCCGGTCGAGAAGGGCGGGTCGTTCGTCAACTGGGAGGGCCGCATCCGGCCGTTCGGCCAGGCGCTCGCCTCGGCGCAGCTCCCCGATCGGATCGTCCTCGACGACTTGGCGAGGGAGATGGGCACGGACCTCGGCTTGGGCACCTTGGCCGCCGCCGTCGCCCAGATCCTCGAATTCCCGGCGTGGTCCGGGGCGCGGCCCGCCGCCCCGGACCTTCCCGCCGCCCCGGACAAGCCAGGCGAGCCGGAGCCCGCCTCGGCTGGTTCGGTTGAAGCCCGGCCCGCCCCGGCTTTCGCCGGCTCCGCCGCCCCGGGCCGGCTGGGCGCTCCGAAGGCGACCGCCGTCCTGGCCACATGGAACCTCATGCTGGGGCAGGGCGCGCTGCTGGCGAACGAACCGCATCTGGCCGGGACGGCCCGCAGGGCGGCGGCCGTCATGTCCGAGGCGACCGCTCGGGCCGCGGGCGCCGAGCCGGGCGGGAGCGTGAGCGTCCACGGGCCAGCCGGGAGCGCAGTGCTCCCGGTCGTGTGCGCGCCCATGCCCGACGGCGTCGTGTGGATCCCCCAGAATTCGCCGGGCTGTCGGATCGCGGCGCTGGGCGTCCGGTCGGGCGCGACAGTCGGACTCGACGCGGAGGTGACCAAGTGACTCCGTCCATCCACGCCGCGGCGCAGACCGCGGACTTCTCCCAGGACACGTGGTGGATCTGGACGCTCAAAGCAGTGTTCATCCTCGTGTTCCTCATCCTCAACGTCATCCTCGCCCTGTGGGTCGAGCGGCGCGCCCTGGCGCGCATGCAGACCCGCCTGGGCCCCAACCGGGTCGGCCCGCTCGGCTTCGGGCAGGCCTTCGCCGACGCCCTCAAGCTCCTGATCAAGGAGGACTTCTGGCTGGCCGGCGCCGACAAGCTCATCTACTTCCTCTCACCCGTCATCGCGGCGACCTGCGCCTTCACCGTCATGGCGGTCATCCCCATGGGCCCCGCCGTCTCGATCTTCGGGCACGAGACGCCCCTGCAGATGGCCGACTCCGCCGTCGCGGTCCTCTTCGTCCTGGCCGTGGCGGCCCTGGGCGAGTACGGCCTGGTCCTGGGCGGCTGGTCGGCCCACTCGACCCTCCCCTTCTACGGGTCGGTGCGCGGGGCCACCCAGATGATCTCCTACGAGCTCGCCCTCGGCCTCTCCCTCGTCACGGTGTTCCTGACCTCCGGGACGATGTCGACCTCGGGCATCGTCGACTCCCAGAGGGGCGTGTGGAACGCCGTCGTGCTCTTCCCCGCCTTCGTCATCTACCTCGTCTCGATGTTCGGGGAGACCAACCGCCTTCCCTTCGACCTCCCCGAGGCCGAAGGCGAGATCGTCGCCGGGCACACCACGGAGTACTCCTCGATGAAGTTCGCGTGGTTCTACCTCTCCGAGTACGTCAACATGCTCAACGTCTCGATGGTCGCCACGACGGTCTTCCTCGGCGGGTGGCGCGCCGGCCCCGTCACGACGTGGGTCTTCTCCCTGTGGGACGGCGACCCGAACACCGGCTGGCTGCCGATGCTCTGGTTCTTCGGCAAGACGTGGGCCTTCATGTTCTTCTTCGTCTGGACGCGGGGATCGCTGCTGCGCATGCGATACGACCACTTCATGAAGCTCGGATGGAAGGTCCTCATCCCGGTCTCGCTGGCCTGGCTCGTCGCCGTCACCCTCATCCAGGGAGTGACGACCTTCGCCGAGCTGTCCCGCCAACAGCTCTTCATCGGGATAGGAGTCGCCTTCCTCGTCGCCATGGTCGTCGTCCTGTTGATCGGGGACAGGACTCCGCCGGAGGGCGAGGAGCCTCGGGACGGCGAATTCATCCGGCCCGACGAGGAGTTCGACGCCTTCGCCGGCGGGTTCCCGGTTCCCCCGCTGCCCGGCCAGTCCCTTCCGCCGTCGCCGCGCGCGAAGCGAGTCACCGCAAAGGAGGCAGACCGTGACTGACAGCCACGAGACGACATCCCCGGATCCCGAGTCCCCGCTCTCTCCGGACGACCGGCGCGCCGAGGCCTCCCCGAGGCCGACGCCGCCGGACCCCGCGCTGTGGGACCGGCCGAAGAAGGGCCCGATAGGCGAGCTCTTCGCCCCCGTGGCCGGCTACGGCGTCACGATCTCCTCGATGTTCCGGAAGGTCGCCACCGAGCAGTACCCCGAGCAGAAGGTCCCCACGGCGCCCCGGTATCACGGACGCCACCAGCTCAACCGGTACGCCGACGGCTTGGAGCGCTGCATCGGCTGCGAGCTGTGCGCTTGGGCGTGCCCGGCGGACGCGATCCTCGTCGAGGCCGCCCCCAACACCCCCGGCCACCAGGTCTCGCCGGGGGAGCGCTACGGCCGGGTCTACCAGATCAACTATCTGCGCTGCATCTTCTGCGGATTCTGCATCCAGGCCTGCCCGACGCGGGCGTTGACGATGACCAACGAGTACGAGCTCGCCGGCCCCACCCGCGAAGGCCTCATCTACGAGAAACACCAGCTGCTCGCCCCTTTGCGGGACGGGATGCTGGCCGCGCCCCATCCGATGGTCGAGGGCACCTCGGACGCCGACTACTACCGCGGCGAGGTCGCCGGCCCCACCCGCGAGCAGATCGCGTGGGTGGCCGAGCACCGCCCCGACGATCCGACCCTCCAGACCGCCCGCCCGGTCGATCCCCCCGCGTCGGGGGCGAGCTCCGCCGGCCGCGGGCGCGAACCGTCCGAACGGGCGGACGGACGGGGGGACCGCGAACTCGCCGCCGCCCGCACCGAGAGGAGGCAGCGATGACGGGCCAGCAGACCACCACCCTGCACATCTCCACCGGCGAAGCCCTCCTCTTCGGCGTGATCGCCGTCGTCATGATCGCCCTGGCCGTCTTCGGGCTGCTCATCACCCGGCGCGCCGTCTACTCGGCCATCTGCGTCATCGCCGACATGGTGTGCCTGGCGTTCCTCTACACCATGCTCGAGGCCCCGTTCATGGGCGTCGTCCAGGTGGCCGTCTACACCGGCGCGATCCTCATGATGTTCCTCTTCGTCCTCATGATGATCGGCGTCGACGCCGCCGACTCGACCCACGAGATCCTTCGCGGGCCCCGGATCTTCGCCGTCCTGGGCGGCCTGGGCTTCGTGGTCATCGGCGTCGGCGCGGTCCTGGCGGCCCGCGAACCCGAGGCGGCCGGGTTGAAACAGGCCAACGCCGACACCAATCCGGGAGCCATCGCCCGCGCCATCGTCGGCAACCACGTCCTGGCCATGGAGCTGACGGGCACGCTCCTGATCGTCGCCGCCCTCGGCGCCATGACCCTCACCCATCGCGAGCGCACCCGCAGGAAGCTCGACCAGGCCGCCCTGCAGGAGGCCAAGATGCGCGCCTTCGCCGAGCGCGGCCGCCACATCGGCCAGAAGCCCCCGACGGGCGTGTACGCGGAGTCGAATTCCGCGGCCGACCCCGCGCTCACCGTGGGCGGCGAGATCGAGGAGGCCTCGGTCTCGCGCGTGCTGCGCATCCGCGGGCAGGCGCGGACGCTCGCCGAGGTCTCGCCCATCACCGCGGCGCGGGCCGCCCGGGGGGACCTGACCGGCGTCGGGGTGAACTCACGGGTGACGAACGCGCGCCTGCCCGGCATGCCCGGCGAGGAGGCCCCCGACTACACCCGCTCCGAAGGCGCCGGCGGGCGGATCGACGCCCGAGCCGGAGCGGACGGCCGGCCCGAGCCCCCGGATCCGAAGGCGAAGACTGGCGGGGAGGCCGAAAGCCGAAAGCCGAAGGAGCCTGAGCGGGCCGGCGATGCGGAGAGGGCCGGGACGCCCGGGGAACCCCGAGCGTCCAAGGGGCCCGAAGCATCCGAGAGAGCCGAAGGATCCGGAGCCTCCGAGGAGAAGTCCGGACATCCCGAAACCTCCGAGGAGAAGTCCGGAGAATCCGGGAGGGCCGAAGGGGCCGGGCACTCCGGCGGGAAGGCGCCTGGAAGCTCCGGAAAGGCCAAGAAGTCCGGGGCCTCCGGCAAAAAGGGGTCCGGGGCTTCCGGCAAGAAGGGGTCAGGAGCCTCCAAGAAGAAGTCCGGGGGCTCTAAGAAGTCCGGGAAGGCGAGGAGGAAGAAGTGAACCTCATGTTCTACGTGGCTCTGGCCATGATTCTCTTCGCGATCGGCGGCGCGGCGGTCCTCACCCGCCGCAATGCGATCATCGCCCTCCTCGGCGTGGAGATGATGCTCAACTCGTGCAACCTCGCCCTCGTGACCTTCTCCCGCATGTGGGGCAACGTCGAGGGGCAGGTCGTCTCCTTCTTCGTCATGGTCGTGGCGGCGGCGGAGGTCGTCGTGGGCCTGGCCGTCGTCGTCGCCGTCTTCCGAACCCACCGGTCCGCGTCTCTCGACGGCGCGAACCAGCTCAAGCACTGACCGGAGGTGTGACGTGACTTTTGGACTCCTCACCCACGTGGGCGCCGCGGCCGGAGCACTTGGAACCGGAACCGCCGGAGCGGTCGCAATCCCCGGCACCGGACCCGCCGGCAGGCTTGAGGCCGGAGCGGCCGGAGCGCAGCGGGCGGCCGAGGCGACGGGAGCGGCCGGCCTCGTGTGGCTGTGCGTGGCCGTCCCCCTCGTGAGCGCCGGGATCCTCCTGGTCGCCGGCAGGGCTGCCGACAGGTGGGGCCACCTGCTCGCCGTCGCCGCGTCGGCGGTCTCCCTCGCGGTGGGCGCCGCGGTCCTCGTCCAGCTGCTCGGGCTTCCCGGCGGGGCGCGCGTGCTCGACGCCCGCGTCTACCACTGGATCGGCGCGGGAGGGCTGTCCGTGGACGTGGGCATGCGCGTCGACCCGCTCTCCGTCACCTTCGTCATGCTCGTGACCTTCGTCGGCACGCTCATCCACGTCTACTCGGTGGGGTACATGGCGCACGATCCGGCCCGGCGCCGCTTCTTCGCCTACCTCAACTTTTTCGTCGCCTCGATGCTCCTGCTGGTGCTCGGCGACTCCTATCTGGTCATGTTCGTCGGCTGGGAGGGCGTGGGCCTGGCATCCTACCTGCTCATCTCCTTCTGGAATCAGGTCCCGGCCAACGCCGCCGCGGGCAAGAAGGCCTTCGTGATGAACCGCGTCGGGGACGTGGGCCTCATCCTCGCCATGATGGCGATGGTCGCCCACTTCGGGTCCGTCGACTTCGACCGGGTCCTCCCCGAGGCTTCCGGGGCCTCGACGGCGGTTCTGACCGCCGTCGGCGTCCTCCTCCTCGTCGGCGCCTGCGGGAAGTCCGCGCAGTTCCCTCTCCAGGCCTGGCTCGGCGACGCCATGGCCGGCCCCACTCCGGTCTCGGCCCTCATCCACGCGGCGACGATGGTCACCGCGGGCGTCTACCTCATGGTCCGTTCGGGCGCGATCTACGCCGGAACCGCCGCGGCTCAGCTAGTCGTGGCCGTCGTCGGCGCGATCACGCTCGTGTTCGGCGCCGTCGTGGGAGCGGCGAAGGACGACATGAAGAAGGTCCTAGCGGCTTCGACCATGTCCCAGATCGGCTACATGATGCTCGCGGCGGGCCTCGGCCCAGCGGGGGCGGCCTTCGCGATCTTCCACCTGGTCACGCACGGCTTCTTCAAAGCCAACATGTTCCTGGGGGCCGGCTCGGTGATGCACGCCATGGACGACGAAGTCGACATGCGCGGCTTCGGCGGCCTGCGCGCGTTCCTGCCGATCACGTGGATCACCTTCCTCTTCGGGTATCTGGCCATCATCGGTTTCCCGCTCCTGTCCGGGTACTTCTCGAAGGACAGGATCATCGAGGCGGCGTTCACCGGCCAGGGCGTTAAGCCGTGGGTCTTCGGCTCTCTGGCGATGGCGGTCGCGGGCCTGACGGCCTTCTACATGTCGCGCCTGTACTTCATGATCTTCCACGGCGAGCGGCGTTTCCCGACCGCCGGGAAGGGAGCTCGGCATCCGCACGAGGCCCCCGCCTCCATGTACGTGCCGCAGATCGTCCTGGCGGTTGGCTCGGCCGTCCTGGGCCTGGCCCTCAACGCCGTCGGGTTCGTCGGCTGGCTGGAGCCGGTCGTCGGCCGGGCCGCCCACGGCGAGCCGGTCCTGCCGGTCCCGGTCATCACCGGCGGGACGCTCGTGCTCGTGGCCGCGGGGGTGGCGGTGGCCTGGCGCATGTACGCCGCCGGCGAGGTCCCCGCGACCGCTCCGCGGGCCAACGCCCTGGTCAGGGCGGCGCGCCGCGACCTGTATCAGGACGCCTTCAACGAGAACGCGGTCATGAAGCCCGGGATCGTCCTCACCGGCGCCGTCGCGGCTCTCGACTCCCACGTCGTGGACGGCGCAGCCGAGGGCGTGGCCAGCGGGACCGCGGGCGCCGGCCGCCTGCTCGTCCGGCTGCAGAACGGCTATGCGCGCTCCTACGCCGGATACATGATCGCCGGCGTGGTCGTCGCCCTGATCGTCGCCCTGGGCACGCGGCTGTGAGGGGGAGAGGAAAGCACCATGAACACGAATGAGGCTCAAGCGATGCAGGCGTCCTTCCCCTGGTTGACCGCCCTCATCCTCGTCGCCCTCCTCGGGGCGGTCGCCCTGTGGGCCGTCAAACCCGCCCGGAAGGCCGCCCTGCCCTTCGGCGTCAGCCTGTCGGCGCTCATCTTCTTCGCCTTCCTCGCCGCGGCCGCCTTCGACTTCGACATGGACAGGGCCGGGACGGTCCAGCTGTCCGAGACCTACTCGTGGATTCCGCCGATCGGGGCGAGCATCGCCTGGGGCGTCAACGGCATGGGTCTGGTCATGATCGGCCTGGCGACCTTCCTCGTCCCGCTCGTCCTGCTCGCCGCCCGGGACGAGTTGAGCGATCAGGGCGAGGACCGCGCCGCCGGATACGTAGCGTGGATCCTGGCCCTGGAGGCGATCGTGATCGCCATCTTCGCGGCCCGCGACGTCTTCCTCTTCTACGTCCTGTTCGAGCTGATGATCCTCCCCGTCTACGTGCTCGTCGCCCGCTACGGGGGCGAGGGCAGGCACCGGGCGGCGATCAAGTTCGTCCTGTACTCGTTGTTCGGCGGGCTCGTCATGCTCGCCGGAGTGATCGGACTCGCGGTGACCGCCAGCTCGGACGTCAAGGGCTCCTCCCGGCTGTTCCTCGTCGACACCCTCGCGGGGCACGGCGCCGGCCCGCGGCTGTGGATCTTCGCCTCCTTCTTCCTGGCCTTCGCCATCAAGGCCCCGCTGTTCCCGGTGCACACCTGGCTTCCCGACACCGCCGAGCAGGCACCGCCGGGCACGTCCGCCCTGCTCGTGGGCGTGCTCGACAAGCTCGGCGTCTTCGGGATGATCTCCCTGTGCCTGCCGATCTTCCCGAAGGCGTCCCACGACGGCGCTCCGCTGATCATGGCCATCGCGGTCGTCTCGATCCTCTGGGGGGCGTTCATGGCGATCGCCTCGAAGGATCTCATGCGCTTGGTCGCCTACACGTCGGTCAGCCACTTCGGCTTCATCGTCCTGGGGGTCTTCTCGGGGAGCCACACCGCGATGACGGGGGCCATCGTCTACATGGTCGCCCACGGCGTGGCCACGAGCGCCCTGTTCCTGACGGTCGGCTTCCTCGGCCGGCGCGGGCCGGGGTACGCGATCGGAGGCTACGGCGGATGGCAGCGGGCGACCCCGCTCATCGCGGGGGTGTTCCTCACCGCCGGCCTGGCGACGATAGCCCTTCCGGGCCTGTCCGGTTTCGTCCCCGAGTACCTCGTCCTGGTCGGAACCTTCGCGAGGCACCCGGTTCCGGCCTGCGCGGCCGTGCTGGCCGTCATCCTCGCGGCCGTCTACATCCTCCTGCCATACCAGAGGGTCTTCACGGGGCCGCCGCCGGAAGGCCCCGGCCCGCGGCCGCGCGACCTCGACGCCGGCGAGAAGACGGTCTCGGGGATCCTCGTGGCCGCCATGCTCGCCCTGGGCTTCGCGCCCGGCCTGGTCATCGACGCCGTCGACGACGTGGCGGGCGCGTCGTCGACGATCGTCGCCACCCTCGCCGAGGACAGCACCCCGGGGACTACGGGGGCGCACAGCAGCCCGGTGAAGACCGACGATGACGAAGGGAGCACGAAGTGACAACTCCTGCTATCGCGTGGGCGGCTCTCACACCGCTCCTCGTGGTCCTGGGCTCGGCCGTCGTCGGCGTTCTGTTCGAGGCCTTCCTTCCCCGGTCGGCGCGGCGCGGGGTGCAGATCGTCCTGTCCTTCGCGGCGGTCGCGGGGGCGCTGGGCGCGGTCGTGTGGCGCCTGGTCCACGTGCGCGGCGCAGGCCCGCGTTTCGTCGCGGTGGCCGGCGGCTCGTCCTCGGAGGTCTCCAAGGCGGCGGGCAAGGGTACGCCTCCGCTGATCGGCACTTTCGTGGAGGACGCCCCGGCGCTCGTCTTCCAGACGGTCATCCTGGTCTGCGCGCTCGTGGCGCTCTTCGTGATCGCCGACCGCACGGTTTCCCGCGAGGGCTCCTTCGCGGCTTCGGCGGCCACGCAGCCGGGCTCCCTGGAGGAGCGCGAGGCGACCGCGGCGGGCCTGGAACAGACGGAGGTCTTCCCGCTCGCCCTCTTCGCGGTCGGGGGCATGCTGGCCTTCACGTCGGCGGGCGACCTGCTCACGCTCTTCATCGCCTTGGAGGTGCTTTCGCTTCCGCTGTACGTCCTGTGCGCGACGGCCCGGCGCCGGCGCGCGCTCTCGCAGGAGGCGGCGATGAAGTACTTCCTCCTGGGCGCCTTCTCCTCGGCTTTCTTCCTCATGGGCGTCGCGCTCCTCTACGGCTACGCGGGGTCGCTCAACTACGTCGCCATCGCCACGGCCCTCATCAACGTCACAGGCATGGACTATCTGCTGGTCGCCGGCGTGGTCCTCGTGCTCGTCGGCCTGCTGTTCAAGGTGGGCGCGGCCCCGTTCCACTCGTGGACGCCCGACGCCTACCAGGGGGCTCCGACCCCGATCACAGGGTTCATGGCGGCGGGCACGAAGATCGCCGCCTTCGCCGCGATGCTGCGCTTCCTCTACATCGTCGGCCGCGGCGTGGAGTGGGAGATCACACCGGCCCTGTGGACGATCGTCATCGTGACGATGCTCGTGGGCACGGTCGGCGGGATCGTCCAGTCGGACGTCAAGCGGATGCTCGCCTACTCGTCGATCGCCCATGCGGGCTTCGTGCTCATCGGAGTCTCGGCCTTCCACTCCGCGGCCATCGAGGCCGTCGCCTTCTACCTGCTCGCCTACGGGCTCGCGTCGGTGGGGGCCTTCGGCGTCGTCGCGCTCGTGCGCGAACGGGCCGAGGGCGCCGGGATCGTCGGGGAGGCCACGGCCCTCGACCGGTGGAGGGGCCTGGGCAGGAAGGACCCGTTCCTGGCCGGCGCCATGGCGATCTTCCTCCTGTCCTTCGCGGGCATCCCGCTGACGGGCGGCTTCATCGGGAAGTTCCAGGTCTTCGCGGCGGGCGTCGAGGGCGGGCTGGCGGTGCTCGTCGTCCTGGCCGTCTTGGCCTCGGCCGCGACCGCGTTCTTCTACTTCCGCCTCATCCTCATGATGTTCTTCCAGGAACCCGACGACTACGCCGTCCCCGTGGCCTCCGAGGGCTATTCGGCCGTCGCGATAGGCGTGTGCGCCGTGGGCACGCTCCTCCTGGGAATCGTGCCGGGCCCGTTGATGAACTTCCTCGGTGAGGCCAAGGCGTTTATGCTTTGAGCGTGAGTTTCGGGCAAGGAGCGCTGGCCGAGGGGCTGAACGCGCAGATGGGCGTGGTCGAGCGGATGCTGGCCGCCCAGGTCAGCTTCGACGATCTGCAGGTCGATCCGGCCACGTCGCATCTGGCGCAGGCCGGGGGCAAGAGGCTTAGGCCTCTGCTCGTCCTGCTGGCTGCGCAGCTCGGCCCCCGGCCCCAGGACCCCGCCGTCTACGACGCCGCCGTGGTGGTCGAGCTGACCCACCTGGCCTCCCTCTACCACGACGACGTCATGGACGAGGCTCCGATGCGCCGCGGCGTACCGTCGGCTCAGGCGAAGTTCGGCAACTCCGTGGCGATCCTGGCCGGCGACGTCCTCTTCTCGCGGGCGTCGATCCTCATGGCGGGGCTCGGGCCGCGCGCCGTCCGCCTTCACGCACGGACCTTCGAGCGGCTGTGCCAAGGGCAGCTCCACGAGACCATAGGCGTCCGGCAGGGGCAGAGCCCGAAGGGCCACTACATCCGGGTGCTCCAGGACAAGACGGGGTCCCTCATAGCGGCCTCCGCCATGTACGGGGTGCTCTACTCCGGCGGCTCCGAGGAGCTGGCGAACGTCTTGGCGGCCTACGGCGAACGCGTGGGCGTGGCCTTCCAGATCGCCGACGACGTCATCGACATCCGCTCCGACGGCGCGACGACGGGCAAGACTCCGGGCACCGACCTGCGCGAGGGCGTCGACACGATGCCCGTCCTCCTCCTGCGCGAACAGCGGGAGGCGGGAAGCATCGACGCCGCGGGGGAGGAGATCCTCCGCGAGCTCGACCACGCCGACCTGAACTCCGATGCGGCGCTCGGCGAGGTCGTGGACCGGCTCCGCCGCCATCCCGTTCTGGAGCAGACGGAGAGGATGGCCCTCGCCTGGGTGGCCGATGCGGAGAACCATCTGGTCCGCGTGCCGCCCAGCGCGGTGCGCGACGCCCTCGTGGACTTCGCGCGGATGGCCGTCAACCGCGCCTCCTAGCGTCGGGCGGGGGCGGCACCGGGCCATCATTGCATCCATCTGCGGGCAGGCTCGGCGGGCCGGACGATGTACGCGACCGAGGCAGCTGATCAAATCCTTTGCTCAATTCTGTATGGAATTCCAAATGTATATGCGGAAATGAAAACATATGCCAAAATCATGAAAATTATTCCTGAGCCTATTAATGGATGGGAAGCCCAGGATAAACTTTTTTCAGCGTTAAATAAGATGTAAAGCAGATGGAAGGATAATTCCAGAAAATTAAAGATAATTATAGGTTTTATTATAGATTTAATTCTATTTGCATACTTTATATGAGATCGAAAGATCGTATTTAATAGTAAAATGATGAAATAATTGACGAGAAGAGTCCATGCGAATATCACCGTAAAGGCGCCTGGACTGTAAGGCGACTCTTCATCGGCATGTTCGTTGAATGCGAAAAGATAGTCGCAGAAATTCAACGAAATTAGGATTTCAGAGTGCTCTGCATGTCGTTCGATGTGCTCATGAAGTGTCTATGTGGCGAATGTGCCTCCAATGAGGCAAATCATTGACGAATACAATAAAATATAACGTAAAGTTATGATTACTAAATCAATTTTATTTGCTACAGTAGAAATATATATTCTATTTGAAGTAGTCATGGTTCAAGGATAGCAGCTGCGATCTGATGGAACGGGTTTCTTTTACACGCTCCACCCTGCGTGCTTCTCGCGCAAAACTGTGTGTTTCTCGCCATGTCAATGGGCAACAATACCCACCCCGGGATAGCGGCGTAGTTGCGGGGGTGTGTGGGTGATTGACCGCTCTGATGTGATCGGGTCTCGTGTGTCCCTTTCGATTCGTATGGGAGTTGCATAGACTGAAGCGTGTTCACTTAACGACAGCGACGGATTCCTCAAGGAGGGGTGACGATGGCCGATTGAATGCTCTTATTCAACGAACCAAATCATCCGAACAGATGGGGCTGGCAGACGATCTGCGGACGAGCCGCGATCGACGCATAGGAAGCGGTCTTTCCCGTTGGGCTCTCGCCCTGGCCACTCGGCCGGGTGATGTGTCTTTGTCAATTGCAGTGTTCGCCGTTGGGCGAAGGGAATTCGGATGCCGGGGTTAGGTCCTGGGTACCGAGGATAAGTATCCTGGGTGGGCCGGGATTAGCATAAAAGGAGTGGATATCGTGGATAGTTTGGTGTCGGGGGTGCGGGCGTTGCCTCAGCCGGAGAGGGTGACGTCTGTGGGGAGTGTTGCTGAGGCGTTGCATCATATCGCTGGGGCGATGAGTGATACTCAGGTGATGACGGTGGGTGAGAGCATTGTGGGGTGGATCGGTCGGAGTGCGGGGGCGTTTGCTCATGAGGCGCGTCATATTCAGGCTGCTGTGCGGAAGGTGCAGGGGGCGATCGCGAATGTGATCGCGGCGTTGAATGAGTATCAGTCGGTGTGCAACGGTCTGACACAGCAGATCAGGAGCCACCAGCAGAATTGGGATAGCAATATCGCCTGGTATAAGAAGGAGGTGTCTGAGGTTCAGCCGCGGGTTGGTGCGGCCAGTGGTGGGCAGTTTCCGTTGCTGGATGCAGTGGACGGGGTTGAGGTGGCTGAGGCGGCGTTGAGGGCGCGGTTGGATGAGCGTCAGGCGGATGAGGCGCGGGCGTATAATAAGACGGTGGAGGCGGTGGATGCGGCGGCGGCCTCCACGGCCGGTAAGCTCAGGGCGGCGCTCGATGGGGTGGTTCCGGGGGTCACGGGGCCTGATGGGGCGCGTGGTGTTCCGTCGCGGGCGGCTGTGGGTCTGGCTCTGTTCGGGGGGACGAAGGGGATTTTGGCGGCGCAGAGCCGGTGGGCGGCTGCTGAGGCGGATGCTCCGGCTGCGGCGGCCCTGATCAACCGGATCGATGGTAAGACGAAGCTGCCTAGCCAGGCGGCGCTGCGCCAGTTCAACGCTACGTATGGGGCTCGCCTGGCCAGCGACCCGTATTTCGCGACCATGCTCATGAGGGAAATCGGAGCAGAAAAACTCTGCTCTATTGGTTCGCGTATTGCCGGTAGGGCGGACCTGTCGGATTCTCATAAGGCGCAGTTGAAGGCTTTCACGGCGAGTATGGGGGCGGGTCTGATCCTGGCCACCGGCGGAAGTTCGACAACGGACACCGACACCACCACCGGGTTCAAAGCCCTGGACACCGTCCTGACGGTGGACGGCAAGAAAACCATCCGCCAATGGCGCTCAGACTTCCAAGCAGCACTCAACAAATACGGACAGACGAGTTACGATTATGAGGGGAATGTGATTTCCGCTCGTAATGGAGTGAAGATGAGTCTTTTTGGTTATGAAGTATTCGGTCAGTACCTTGGCCAGGGAGCGAGGGCGCATCCTGAGCTTTCTGTTGGGGATCATTTCCTTAACGGCGTCGATGGGAAGAATTCTGTGGCGAAAGCTATGGTCAAATGGGATGCTGAAAATCCTGTCAATTTCAGATTGAATAATGTGACAACTGGATCGGGCTATGGAGGGGGGAAGTCTGAGGATTCCGGGATGTTTAAGGATGGTTTATCGTGGGATTATCTCCAGAATATGTATGAGGCCATGGATAACGCGCCGGACAAGGCTCCTGCACGGACGTTCATGAATTCCAAGCTTGAATGGGTGGATAAGTGGCCTGATAATGAACCAGGCGAGCCTCGTCATAGGGAAATGAATATGACACGCTATCTGGTCGGGAATCGAACCCAAGTCGGGAAGGTCGGTTCTAGCGCGCTTTACTGGGCAGAGGATAAGGATGCGGCGCTGGGCACTCTTATTGAGGATCTTTCAAGCGACACGTCCAAGGCGAAGTCGGTGAATATCGCCCGTGAATTCATTAAAGGGTATAATGATGGTTTGGATAGGAATTATGACGGTTGGCAGATAGGCAATCAGGATAAGGAAAAAGGACAGGACGTTTTCGGGTATATGAATTCTAATCTGCGCTCACATATCGGAGGAATCCTAAAAGAATATACCGGTGATTTAGCTCATGAATTAAACGATTATACGGGAGTGAAAAATGGACCTGGCGCAAGCTGGGATCCTAGAGACAAAAGATACCATCTAGTTCTCGACAAAGACCTTTATGAAAAGTTAGATTCATCTGATAGTAAATTTTTCACGGATATAGCTGCTGATAAGCATGTTTTGAAAACTATGACTATTGAAACTATGAATAAATTGGCTAACGAATATAATCAAGCATTGAATGCAAAAGGAGATACAGATGCTGTTCTAAAGACCAAGGAGAACATAGTAAGCGATTATAAAGGTTTTCTCGCAAATTTGGATAATGGTCAATTGAAAAGTGATATAAATGCAATGAAAGCGCATAATAGCAGCATTCGTACAGCGGGAAAGCTAGTTCTTCCATTTAAGGCCTCTTTAGTGGGTGGCATAATAGATTATGCCGCTGAACACATAGGAAGTGACGACGGAATAAACAAATCACAAAAGCACGGCATTGCCCCATTTATAAAAGATGGTGTCAATTTTGTTCTTGGTCTTAGTGTAACAGATAAAGAAGCGGAAGCTAAGTCCTTGCATATCCGTGATGGAGTTAATCGGACCGCTAAGCTTAATGAAGCATTAACAGAGTTTAGAAGAAATTTTAAATCTGGAATCGTCAATAACGATATTGTAGTTGATCGTGCACCTACTGTTGACAATGATGAGGAATATAAAACGAAATTACAAGACTATAATAGTAAGTTACCCGATGATGAAAAGTTTCTTGATAGTGGTGGTAAGTTGCCTGTGGATCCGGCAACTCAAAGGGTGAAATTCGATAGTCTGGCGAAAGAGCAGGCGTATAAGCGCTTTAATTTGGATATGTGGACGGGACAGGGTGGTGCTAGTGAAACTCCCGGTACCGGACCCGACAATTAAAAATATAGAAAGTGAGCTGTCATATGCTTAACGTGTGGAAAAAAGCAATAGTTTCACTTGTTTTTATTTGCAGTGCATGCGGAGTGAAATCTTCCACTCCGCAGGATTCCCAATCTGCTGATGAAATAATATCGCCATCAATCGATATGAAAGGAGATCCATGTACTGATTATACGGCTGAAAGCGTAGTACGGAAAAAAGTGACGTTCCCTATGACGATACGCCATGCCTACGGCCGAACCACTATACGGAAAAAGCCCAAACGCGTCGCCACAGTGGGATGGCAAAGTCAGGACATTCCCCTCGCCCTCGGCGTGGTACCGGTTGGAATGCCGGGAAATATAAGTAAGTTGGAAAAGGAAAACGGCGGTGTCACACCCTGGGTTAAGGATAAATTCGCTCTATTGAGAGAGAGAACAGATGCAATCTATTCTGATGGCGCTCCTTATCAAGAAATCAAAGCTGTTAAGCCAGATGTTATTTTGGCAGTCACACCCGGTTTAAAATCTGAGCAATATTTTCGTTTGTCGTCGATTGCCCCTGTTATTGTCTATTCTCGCTCAAATTGGGAGATACCTATAGATTGTTCTATTCGTATGACTGCCAGGGTCTTAGATATGTCAAAGCAAGGTGAAAATCTTATTAGCAACCTTCATTCATTGCTTAGTCAAACTTTAACGAAGCATCCCGGTCTTACGGGAAAGAAGATTCTCTTTAAAGTTAGTGATATAAATTTTGACACGATTACATTGTACACAGATAAAAGTTTACGTATGAGACTTTTTACTGAGCTTGGTCTTCCTGTTCCGTTGATCGTTAGAAAATATTCTGCTGATGCTTATGATTTTACTCCTGTTGTGAGGCCTGAGGATATTAAGTATCTATCCGATGTCGACTTGATGATATCGTATGGCCCTACCGAAAATGACCCCGCCGCAGTGGCAGCCCTGCAGAACAGCTCCACCTACGGGCAGATCCCCGCCGTGAAGAAGGGACGCGTCGCGGTGCTAGGCGATAAAACCCCACTGAGCGACCTCTCCAGCCCCACCCCACTGTCCATCCCATGGGGAATCGACCGCTACTTCGACCTGCTCGAAAAGGCAGCCAAAAAATGACCGCACACCCACCTCTGGCTCGGACGCGCCGGCCGGATCTGCGCCGTCGGGTGGCCGAGAGGCTGCCGCGCGATTCATCCCCGGGCGTAGCGCATGCGATGCCGTATGCGGGGGAACTCGCCTAGAATGTATGCGGCATGTCCACACGCGGGAGGCCGCGCAACACATTAGGAGAAACCCTCGTGGGAAAACTGCTCAATAAGATCCTCCGCGCCGGTGAGGGGCGAACTCTCAAGAAACTCAAGGTGATCACCGAACAGGTCAACGCCCTGGAGTCGTCGTTCGAGGATATGACGGATGAGGAACTGCGCGCGCAAACGGACGAGTTCAAGGAGCGCCTGGCCGACGGCGAGAGCCTCGACGACCTGCTCCCCGAGGCCTTCGCGACCGTGCGCGAAGCCGCCCGGCGCACCATCGGGCAGCGCCCCTACGACGTGCAGATCATGGGAGGCGCCGCCCTCCACCTCGGCAACATCGCCGAGATGAAGACGGGAGAGGGCAAGACCCTCGTCGCGACGCTGCCCTCCTATCTCAACGCGCTCACCGGCGAAGGCGTGCACGTCGTGACGGTCAACGACTACCTGGCCGAATACCAGTCCGAGCTCATGGGTCGCATCCACCGATTCCTCGGCCTGACCACCGGCTGCATCCTCACCGGCCAAACCCCCGACGAACGCCGCAAAGAATACGAGGCCGACATCACCTACGGGACGAACAACGAATTCGGCTTCGACTACCTGCGCGACAACATGGCCTGGCAGACGAGCGACTGCGTCCAGCGGGGCCACAACTTCGTGATCGTCGACGAGGTCGACTCGATCCTCATCGACGAAGCCCGTACTCCGCTGATCATCTCCGGCCCCGCGGACGGCGACGCCAACAAGTGGTACCTCGAATTCGCCCGGCTCGCCGTGAACATGCGCAAGGAGACCGACTACGAGGTGGACGAGAAGAAGCGCACGGTCGGCATCCTGGAGCCCGGCATCGACAAGGTCGAGGACCTTCTGGGAATCGACAACCTCTACGAGTCCCTCAACACGCCGCTCATCGGCTACATCAACAACGCGATCAAGGCCAAGGAGCTCTTCGAACGGGACAAGGACTATATCGTCCGCGACGGCGAGGTCCTCATCGTCGACGAGCACACCGGGCGCGTCCTGCCTGGGCGCCGGTACAACGAGGGCATGCACCAGGCCATCGAGGCCAAGGAGGGCGTGGAGATCAAGGCCGAGAACCAGACCCTGGCCACGATCACCCTGCAGAACTACTTCCGCCTGTACAACAAGCTCTCCGGGATGACGGGAACCGCCGAGACCGAGGCGGAGGAGTTCGCCTCCACCTACAAGCTCGGGGTCGTGCCCATCCCGACCAACATGCCGATGATCCGCGAGGACAAGGTGGACTTCGTCTTCCCGACCCGCGCGGCCAAGCTCCGCGCCATCGTCGAGGACATCAAGGAGCGCTACGAGAACGGCCAGCCCGTCCTGGTCGGCACGACGAGCGTCGAGAAGTCCGAGGAGCTGTCCAAGATGCTCCGCAAGGCCCGTATCCCCCACCAGGTGCTCAACGCCAAGCAGCACGAGCGCGAAGCGGCCGTGGTCGCCGAGGCCGGGCGCAAGAGCGCGGTGACCGTGGCCACCAACATGGCCGGGCGCGGCACGGACATCATGCTGGGCGGCAACCCCGAGCATCGGGCCGTCGCCGCCCTGAAGGCCCGCGGCCTCGACCCGGAGGAGACGCCCGCCGAATACGAGGCCGCCTGGCCCGCCGCCCTCAAGGAAGCCCAGGACGCCGTCGCCGCCGAACACGACGAGGTCGTCGATCTCGGCGGCCTGTACGTGCTCGGATCCGAGCGCCACGAGTCGCGGCGCATCGACAACCAGCTGCGCGGGCGCTCCGGCCGCCAGGGCGACCCGGGCGAGTCCCGCTTCTATCTGTCCCTGGAGGACGACCTCATGCGGCTCTTCGCCAGCGGCCTGGCGACGCGGGCCCTCGACCCCTCCCGCTACCCGGAGGACGTCCCGCTCGAATTCAAGATCATCTCCTCCTCGATCGAGCGCGCGCAGACATCGATCGAGGCCCGCAACGCCGAGATCCGCAAGAACGTCCTCAAGTACGACGACGTCATGAACGAGCAGCGCAACGTCGTCTACGCCGAGAGGCGCCGGATCCTGGAGGGGGAGGACCTCGAGCCGATGGTTCAGGGCTTCCTGGACTTCGTCGTCGAGGACATCGTGGATTCCCACACCGAGGAGGACGCCCCCGACGACTGGAACCTCGACGGCGCGTGGTCCGAGCTGAAGACTTTCTACCGGCCCGGCTTCACCGTCGAGGAGCTCATCGAGGAGGCCGGCGACGTGCGCAAGCTCGACCGCGGCCACGTGCTCGCCGAGCTGAAGACGGACATCCACACCAACTACCAGGACCGCGAGGCCGAGGTCGGGGAGGAGGCCATGCGCGAGCTCGAACGCCAGGTGATCCTCAACGTCCTAGACCGCAAGTGGCGCGAGCACCTCTACGAGATGGACTACCTCAAGGAGGGCATCGGCCTGAGGGCCATGGCCCAGCGCGACCCGCTGGTCGAATACAAGTCCGAGGGCTACGACATGTTCCAGGCCATGAACGACGGCATCAAGGAGGAGTCGGTTCGCTTCCTGTTCAACTTCGAGCTCCCCAGCGAGAGGGAGGAGCGCGAAGCCTCGCTCATCGACGAAGAGGCGGCGGCAGCCGAAGCGGTGTCCACGGAGGCCGAGCAGCGCCAGATCGCCGCTCGGATGGCCAACGACGACGCAGGTGGCCGCGTGGACGCGGAGAAGGTGCTGGGCATCAAGCCGCCCAAGCGCTCGTCCCGGTCCGTGGCCTACTCCTCCTCCGCGAAGGACGGCAGCGACGGGGTCCAGACCACCGACTCCGCCGGCCGGGCCGTGCGCCGCGCCCCCAAGCACGGAGGCGCCGGACACGGCGGCAGGCACGGCGGGGGAGCGCACAGCGGCGGCAACGCCGGCGGCATGAACCGCGCCCAGCGCAGGGCCGCCAGCAGGAAGAAGCGGTGACGCGCTGACGTCGCGCCGGCCAACGTTGTGAGGGCCTCGGGAATCCGTCCCCGGGCCCTCACCCTATTTCCAAGGCGACGGCCCGCCAGCGGCCTCGCAGGTACTCCATGCGCACGCACGCCGCGCGGACGCGTTCTCCGTCGTGGACGGCCGCGACCGCCTCGATCACCCGCGCGAGAGGCCGGTTAGCCAGTATATGGAGGATCCGCGGAGCCTGGCGGCGCTGCGCTCTGCCGTTGATGCGGTAGGCCAGGCCGGCGCGCCGAACCAGTGGGGCGAAGACCTCCGGAGCCAGCCACTGCCGCACGGACGACGCCGGGCGATGCCCCAGGAGCACTTCGACGGTGCGGATCACGATGGCCCCCACGAGGCTCGACCCGTCCGGAGCCCGATCTGGGAGGGGATCTCTGAGTTCCATGGACTCCTCCCGGAACCGTGGATCTTCGCGCGCGACGACGATGGCGACTCTGTCCCACGGCCGTTCCGGGGAAGCTGAGGGGAAGGCGTCCGGTTCGACGGCCGGGGGTGGGGGGACGCGAACCCGAACCAGGCTCGACCCCGGAGGCCGGTCGACTCCGACGGGCTCGCTTGATCCATCAGACTGGCTGGCCTCGGCGGATCGACCGGGGTCGGCGAATCGGCCGAATCCCCCGGATCGGTCGGATTCGATGAACGGATCGGATCCGGCAAACCGAGGCGGCTTCGCCGCGATGATGCTCATGACGAGTCCTTTGAGGTTCGCTTGCCGATCCCCACGTTTCGTGCGAGGCCATGGTCTCCACGCTCTACGCCGCATTCTTCGGCGCGCTGACTGGAGCCGATGCACTGCGCCGGTACCCTAGGGATTCCGCTGCGCGTGGCTGATTCCAGAATGAGAAGACGACGCATAGTTCGATGGCCTGCCTTGCCGCTACGTTTTGATTGAATTTGCTACCAACATCTTCGATCTCGTAGGAAGGCCAGTCTGCGTGGTATGCACGGTATAGTTGGAGTCGTGCTACTTGAAAGCAAAGGTAGGTTGTTTCCTCTTTGGGCAATGGGCGAGATCCAGTTTTCGCCGGGACGGTGGGCACCGTCTAAGTTATCCTCCCGCCGCAGTGGGGCCGATCAGCACATGCGACGCTTGACGTCGAGGGTTTTCCTTCCCGCGCAGTGGGGTGCGATCCCGATGGCTAGACGGCGCCCGTCGAGGAGCCTTCCCTCCTCTGTCGTCCGTATTCCTCGGCGCGTTTCCTCCGCTTCCCTCTGCGAGGCTGGGTGTGAAATGACCGGGTGCGGAACCGCGAGCTCTCGTCTCGGACCGCTCTGCCTCTCTGCACGGTGAGGTGTGGAAGGCGATGCGGGTGAGGTGTGGAAGGCGTGGAGCGCCTCGGGTGAGCACAGAAATATGGGAAGGTATGAGTGAAGCCTAGAACGCGGGGAGGCGAGGCGACGACCGGGCCAAGCGATGGCCGGCTGGCGTTGGGGCCTAGAGCGCGGGGAAGGGCACAGAATACGGGAAGGGGCGCCTGTGCATGGCACTAAGCGCCCCTTCCCGCTCAGAGAAATCTGAGGTTGTGGTGAGAAACATCAGCCAGGTGGTGAGGTTGCCGCCGAGGGCGGTGGTGAGACCCCGCCGATGCAGGTAAGTGCTCGAAAGAAGATAGGCAGTGAATGTGACGAGTGAACTGACCGCCTCGCCCGGCAAGGGGCCACTACGGGCACGCGAAACCGCAAGCGGACGAGGGATAGGTCAATACCGAATTCAATGACCGCCACTAGCAGCGCCGCCGAGCCCGAATCCACTTTTTGGATTCGTCGAAAGCCCTCGTCCGGGAAGAGTGAAATGCCTGAAGGCGGGTGGACAGAGCACTCCATCATGGCGGTATTGAATTGTGCCGAACCTGAGACCCGGGAAACTCCCTAGAGTTCCTCGACTCCGATCTTCTTGCGGGTAGCTTCGTACCTGCGGGTGATGTAATTTTCTAGTTCCTTGGCCTCAATGCGCCACTGGCCGCGGCCGCCGATCTGAATCGCCGGGAGGTCCCCGGACTTGATCAGGGTGCGAACCTGACCGATGGAAACATTGAGGTAATCTGCGACATCTGCAATGGTTAGAAATTTGCCCATGCACATATTGTGACACATTGCAAGACAGAAGAGAAGTTTTCCACAGGTGTGTGGAAACCGTGTCGGTCGGACTTGCAAGTCTGGCGAGCACTGCCCTAAGGCGCGGAAGAAATTTCCACGCTGGCGCGATTCCCGTTTGACGGCCGGTATCTTGCGCGACGCCCCATCCGGCGCCGGGGATACGTTATTCTCCGGTGCCCGAGCCAGTTCGAATGTGTAGGGCATGTATACCCATCCTTCCGGGGACGCTACCAGATGAGGCGGATCTTTCCGTTGTCGGGGCGGATGCGAAACGCGCGGCGGGGTATGCGGATCCCTGGGCTGCCTAGTGCCCCTATCGGGGATGTCGTCCGCCCTGTGAGGCTCCTGGCCGGACGTTCCCCGAAAGCTTGCGATTCTGCGGGTGGGGGTGTGGTCGTTCCCCTGTCGCCGTCGCCTTCCGCATCGCTCCCGACTGGCGAAGAGACTCGGCTTTAGCGTGTTGCCAAAGGAAAACTGGGGTGTCCGGGTCCGCCCGCAGCGAAGTTTGCCGGCGAAGCCCTCCTCGTGCCGCTCGGGAGGGGCGGGGCGGCGCACGGCGTTGAACGTCGTTTAGAGCCTGGGTGTGGATGGATTCTGCACCCGTGGCCGTCTCGGTTTTCTCGTCGCGAAACGCTGCATTCTCATGGAGTCGCGGCGGACACCGTATCGCTGTGCGCGGCGAGGCGGTCCGAAGCGGGGCGGGTGCGTGTGCTCCGAGCTTGGGGCCGTATGGCCGGGGGCTGGCGCTGTGTCGCGTTCAGCCGGCCGGTGCTGGCCGCGGAACCGGTAACCGGGGTACCCCGATTACCGGGCGGTTCGCCGCATTCGAGTCGTCTGCCGTCGGCCTGGTGTATCGGGGGCGACTTGCCGGACTCGGAGGGTGGGGCGGCCCGCCGTGCAGGGGCACCGCATTCCAGGTGGAGTGATGAAGATCACTTAATAAGTGAACAGATGTTCAGAGAATACCGTTTCGTCTGGGCATATGTGCTTCATGCGTGCATGTTATACACGGCATCTGTTAATCCTCAGGGTGGACATCGTTTTCGGAAGTCATCCTTTAGACCTATTGTAGAACATGTTACCAGATGGTAGGAAGACTCGGAAGCGGTAGATGGGGTATCGGCTCTCCTCAGATCTCCGGGTCGAGGCTGTAGCCGATGTCGTCCCGCCGGCTCGCGGAACCCGATTCTCCGAGCGATACCATGACGAGCGTGAGGATATACATACCGGCTACGAGTGCCGACGTTTCCAAGGAGGATCTTCTGCCTCGTCTCGTGCACGCCGTCACTCGTGAACTTGAACATGCTATGCCCGCTGAGGGGGAGGAAGTGTTGGAATCGGTGGCGATGGGCGCTGCGGCCGACGACTCGCTTCGCATCCTCACGGCGCTCGCGCAGGGCGGCGAGACGATCAGGCCGTTGAGGGTGGTGGTCGTCGCGGACGTTGCGGACTCCCGCGTCGAACCGGTCTCCGGCGACGATCTTCTGCCGACGGCTCGCCGCCTTGTCCGGCCGGTGGGCTGGGATGCCGTGGCGTCGATCCACGTCGATGACGATGAGGCCCTCGAGGACTTGCTCGCGGCGATCGGAGGCGACGAGCAGGCCTTCGAACGCGTCGCCGATGAAGACCTCATGTGGTACGACGTCGAGGAGCGCGAGGACCTCATCGCGTATTTCGGCTGAGGCGGCCGGTGGACTGAAGGGGCGGCGTGAGGAGCCGGTGAGCTGAAGGCGCGGCAGTCTGAGGCGGCTGGCGGGGAGACTGAAAGGCTCGTAGGCGCCGGCAGTCCGGGTCGGCTATGGGCGGACCGGGTCGGCCGGTGGGCAGGCAGGCGGACCCGACTGGGCGAACGGGCCGACTGACCCACCGGCCTTCAGCATCTGACGTCCAGGCGCGAGGAGCCGCCGGGCAGCGGCCGGACGTTGATCTGTTCGGCGATGAGCTTCTTCATCTCGGAGACGTGACTGACCAGGCCGACGCTCCTGCCGTTCCTCGCCAGGCCGGTGAGGGTGGACATGACCAGGGAGAGGGTATCGTCGTCCAGCGAGCCGAAGCCTTCGTCGATGAGGAGGGTGTCGATGGCGATGCCCCCGTTTTCGGCGCGCACGACGTCCGCGAGGGCCAGCGCGAGGGAGAGCGAGACGTAGAAGGTCTCTCCGCCGGACAGGCTCCTGGTGGACCGGCGTGCGCTCCCGGAGGCCTCGCCGTCTCGGTCGACGACGAGCAGGCCCAGGCCCGTCTTGGCTTCGCGCGAGCCGCGTTCTCTTTCGTCCGTCCGTTCCAGCCGGTAGCGTCCGAGCGAGATGTCGGCGAGGCGCTCGTTCGCACGGTCGACGATCTGCTCGAAACGCTGCTGGACGACGAAGGTCGCCAGGGGGATGCGCGTGACCGACTCGCTTCCGGCGTTGGCCAGGTTGGCCAGGCGGAGGGCGGGCCCGGCGGCGCGTCTGGCCTCCTGCCACGTCTGGGCCCGCGCTCGCGCGGCGTCGAGGGCGGTGCGCGAGCGCTCCACGCGGTCGGCGAGCAGAGTGGCCTGCCTGTCGGCCGCGGCGGCCGCGGATTCGGCCTCGCCGGCCGCCGCGGCCAGCTCGTCCGCGTGCGGCTCCTCCTCTCCCGTGAGGTCGGCGATTCCGGGCGCGGCGAGATCGCGGGCGACGTCGCGCAGTTCCCGTTCGTGGGATTCCACGGCTGAGCGCGCCCGGTGCGCGTCCTCGGGGGCCATGAGCGCGGCGCGCACGTCTTCGGCCGCCGTGAACCGGCTGGCCTCCAGCGCGGCGGCCCGTTCCCCGTCGCGTTCGGCCAGCCCCGACTGTGCGACGAGGAGCTCTCTGCCGGCCTCCAGGCGCTTCCGCGCCTGCGCGAGGGCTGCGGCCAGGGAGCCTCGCCGATCCGCGATACTCGCGTGCCCGGCGAGCTCGGGTGCGATTCGCTCCCGGGAGGCGTCGATCGCCAGGGAGGCGGTGCGGATCTCCGTTTCGAGGGAGGCGCGGGCCTGGATGTCGCGGCGGCGTCGCTCGCCTTCCTCCTCGATCCGGTCGTCGAGGTCCGAGAGCTCGCCCGTCAGGCTCGCGGCGGCCTCGTGCGCCCGTTCGGCCTCGGTCAGCGCCGCGGTCGCCTGCTCGAGCCGCTCGACGGCGTCCTCTTCGCTCAGGCCGCCGAGGTCGCGGGAGACTTCCTCCAGACGGGCCTCAACGGAGGCGAGATCGCGCTGGGCGGCGTCGAACGCGTCTCGGGCGCGGGACGCGGCGAGGTCGGCGGCGTCGACTTCCCCCTTCGTGGCCCGGATACCCGCCGCCGGCGCCGGGGAGGGGTGGTCGCGTGAGCCGCAGACGGGGCAGGGCTCGGCTTCGGCGAGCTGGGAGGCGAGGATCGCTGCGGTCGAGGCGAGCCAGGCGGACGCAGTCCGCTCCCTGGCCTGCCGTGCGGACTGGAAGGCCGCCGCGGCCTCGGCGGCCTTCTCCCGCGCGGTCTCGCGGACGGCGCGGAGCCGGGTGCGCTCTGCCGCCTGATCGCGCAGTCCCTGACGGTGCGTGAGTTCCAGGCGCCTCGCCTCGACGGTCGAGGCGAGGGTGTGCGCGTCGGCCAGCCGCCGCTCCAGTTCCATGCGGCGCGCGGGCAGCTCCGCCTGAGCCTCTTCGGCCGCCGCGATCGCTCGGTCGAGCGCTTCGAGGCGGGTTCGGCGTTCGCGCTGTTCTTCCTGCTGTACGGCCACGCCCTCCTCCACGTGCAGGAGTTCGTCCAGCCTGCCGCACAGGGCGGCCAGATCGTCGACCCGCCCGGCCGTCGCGGCCAGCGACGCGGCGTCGACGGACGACGGCTCCTCCCCGAGGTCGGCGAGCCGCGTTCGGGCGCAGTCCACGCGCCGTTCGGCCTTCTCGCAGGCGTCCAGATAGGGGAGAAGGGGGCCGGCGGCTTCGTACAGGGCGAGCTCCTCCCGGAGCCTGCCGATCTCCTCCGAGCGCCCGGCCAGAAGCGCCTGCCGGCCCAGTAGGGACGAACGCCGGGCAAGCCGCTCGTTGAGGTCTGCGGCCTCCTGCGCCCGCCGGGCTGCCTTCGCCGCCGTCGAACGGGCTGAGTCGCGGGCGGCCTCGGCGCGGGCCGCGTCAGCCCGGCAGCGCGCCAAGAGCCGATCGAGTTCCGCGGCCACGGCCTGCGCCTCCTCCGGCGTCGCCGCGCCGTCGGCGGCCCGGCTGAGTTCGCCGGCCCGCTCGGATTCCAGGTCGAGCGCCGTGACGCACGCGGCCGCGGACATGAGCCACGCCTGCCGGGCCGATGCGACCTCTGAGGCGCCCTCGTTCGCGCGGCGCGACAGCTCTTCGGCGACCCGCCGGTAGATCCCGGTGTCGAAGATCTGCTCCAGAAGGGCCGTCCGCTCGGAGCTGCGCAGACGCAGGAAATCCGCGAACTTTCCCTGAGGCAGGACGATCGTCTGGACGAACTGCTCGCGGTTCAGCCCGATCAGCCGCGCGACTTCGATGCTCGTCCCCGCCGCCTTGGTCTCCAGGACCTCGCCCGCCTCCAGTCTGCCCGACTCGACCGCACCCTCCGACAGCCTCCACAGTTTTCCGGTGGCGTTGGTCGGATTCTTGTTGCCCGGCTTCGTCCACTGGGGGGTGCGGCGCACGCGGAAGGTCCCCGCCTCCACTGAGAAGACGAGGTCGACGTAGGACTGGGCGGCGGGGGCCGCGTGGGTCGAGCGCATGCGATCGTCCGTCGAGTCCCTCCCGCCGGCCACCGCACCGTAGAGCCCCCAGGTGATGGCGTCGATGATCGTCGACTTGCCCGAGCCCGTCGGGCCGTCGAGGAGGAAGAGCCCTCCGGCCGTCAGCGCGTCGAAGTCGATCGTGTAGGCGGCCGCGAACGGGCCGATCCCCGCCAGCTCGAGGCGTCGTATCCGCATCAGGACCTCGCCTCCCTGTTCGACGCCGCCAGTGCGGACTCCCACGCGTCGGCCAGGAGCGCCGATTCCGCGGCGTCCAACGGCCGATTCCCCGCACTGGACATGAACAGGTCGAGGACCCTGACGGGGTCCATCGCCGCGACGTCGGCCCGGCGGTGCGCGCCCCCGCCCGAGGCCGCGCGGTGCTGGATCTCCAGCGCGTGGGGGAAGGCCCGCCGGATCCGCTCGGCCATCTCCGCGGGACGGTCCGGATCGATGACGACGGCCCGCACGAAGGCCTCTGCGTCGGCGGTCAGCGCCGCCGCCTCGATCTGCTCGAGCGTCCCCTCGACCGTGAGCACGGGGCGCCACACCGGCGCGGGGATGAGCTCCGGCTCGACCGCCGAACCGTGCACGTGCAGGAGGACCGAGCTCTTCGGGGCCGTCTCGGAGAAGGAGAAGGCCACGGGCGAGCCGCTGTAGCGCATGGGGGGATCGCCCGCGCGCCCGACCCGCTGAGGGGAGTGGAGGTGGCCGAGCGCCACGTAGGAGAGCGGCCCGGGGCCGGGACCGCCGAGCCGGAAGAGCGCCGAGGGGACGCTGGCCAGGCCGCCGACCGCGATGTCCCGCTCGGAATCGGAGGCGTCCCCGCCGGTGACGAAGGCGTGCGCCATGGCGATCCGAGCGACCTCCTCCCCGGCGTGCGCGCCGTGCCGGACGTCCCGCGAGACGAGATCCAGCGCCGCGCCGAGCACGGCCTCGTGGGACCGGGGAAGCGCCCCGGCGCCGTCCTCTCGCTCGGCGTCGCCGTGCGCGGAGCCGGCTGCTCCTGCTCGGGTGGCGGGGCCGCTTCGTGTGGAAGCGGAGACGCCGGCGCGGGCATGCGGGACGGGAGCGGCGTGCAGGGCGGCTGCGTCGGCGGCCGTGTCGACTGCTTCGGCTGCGGCCAGGCGGGTCCGTTCGACGTCCGGGTCGAGATAGGGGATCGGGTAGACGAGCGCTCCCAGCCGGCCGTCCGAGCCTCGGACCTCGACTGGGACGCCCGAGCTGAGGGCATCGGTGCGGATGTGGACGTTCTCGCGCATGAGCGCCGCCCCGAAGCCCAGGCGCTGGGGCGAATCGTGGTTGCCCGCCGTCACCACCACGGTCGCCAGGCCCGCCAGTTCGGCCAGCGTCCTGTCGACGAGCCCGACGGCGGCCGTGGGAGGGACCCCGCGATCGTAGACGTCGCCCGAGACGAGGACCGCGTCGACCTCGTTCTCGCGGACGACTTCGACGACATGGCGGCACCACAACTCGAAGGCGGGCATGAGGTCGGCGCGGTGGAGCGTCCGGCCTACATGCCAGTCGGACGTATGAAGAATGCGCATGCGACAAGCCTATCGATGCGCTCCGACGGGAATCGGGGATGCTGGGCCTCGCCGAAACCGTTGGAGGAACCGGCCACTCCGGCCGGGCCGTGCCTCGCACGCACCGGGTCGTGGACGCGCCGGGCCCGCCCCCCTTAAGCCTCGGTGTTGGCTCCCGCGTTGACGGGCGGCAGAGCGCTCCACGGGAAGACGATCCACTTGTCGGTCCTCTTCCACACGTAGTCGCAGTTCAAAACGGTGCGGGGCTTCTCGTACAGCACGGCCGTGCGGATCCGCGAGGCGTACTGCCGGCAGATGCCGTGGACGAATTCGAGGGTTCGGCCGGAATCGGCGACGTCGTCGACGATCAGGACCTCCTTGCCCGCCATGCCGTGGTTGTCCGGAACCGGATCGACCAGCCGCGGATCGAGAAGCGTCGTGCCGATGCCCGTGTAGAACTCGACGTTGAGCACCAGGAGGCTCTTGATGCCGAGTGCGTAGCCCATGGCTCCGGCGGGCAGGAGCCCGCCGCGGGCCACGCACACGATGATGTCGGGGTGATATCCGGAATCCCACACGGTCGCCGCCAACTCGCGGGAGGCGGTGCCGAAATCGTCCCATGTGAGGATCTCGCGCTCGTCAACCATGCGTCAATTATGCCGTCTTCCCGGCGCGGATCCGGCCAAGCCTCCGGCTCACCCGTCCCGGACGGAATCGAGCACCTCCAGGACGTCCGCGTGCAGGAGCCCGTTCGTCGCCAGAGCGCAGCCACCCCACGGGCCCGGCTCACCGTGAAGCGAAGTGAACGAGCCTCCCGCCTCCTCGACGATCGGCACGAGCGCAGCCATGTCGTAGAGCTGGAGTTCGGGCTCGGCCGCGACGTCCACGGCCCCCTCGGCCACGAGCATGTAACTCCAGAAATCCCCGTAGGCGCGGGTACGCCAGGCCTGCTGGGTCAGACGCATGAAAGCCCGCAACTGCCCGCGGGCCGCCCACCCCGACAGCGAGGAATAGGAGATGGACGCGTCGGCCAGGTCCGCCACCTCCGACACGCGGATCCGGCGCGCCCCCACCCAGCTCCTGCCGGTGAACGCGCCCAAGCCCTTGGCCCCCCACCACCTCCTGCCCAGCGACGGCGCGGAGACTATCCCCAGGACGATCTCGCCCTCCTCCTCCAACGCCAGGAGCGTGGCCCACACCGGCACGCCCCGCATGTAGTTCTTCGTGCCGTCGATGGGGTCGATGATCCATCGCCGGGCGGCGCGCACCGTCACACCGCCCTCCTCCTCGCCGTAGACGGCGTCACGGGAGCGCGACCGCCCGAGCATAGCCCGGATGACGCGCTCGGCTTCGCGGTCGGCGTCGGTGACGGGCGTGTCGTCCGCCTTCGTCTCGACCGCGAGGTCCCCGGCCGTGAATCGTTCGAGAGTGAGGCTGTCGACTCGGTCGATGATCGACCGGGCGAAGGCGAGATCGTCGGACAGCCGGGTGAGAGAGGCCATCGTCAACTCCAATCGTCGGTTCGTGCCGCCAGAAGCCTCCGGAAGGAGACGACGCGGGCGATCGTGTTCGGGTCCGCCGCCTGGCCGAGCGCGCAGTCGGGCTCGGCTTGGGCGTGGGTGCAGCCGCGCGGACAGGCCTCCGCCAGGCCCGCCAGGTCGACGAAGCCGCGCAGCACGTCGTCGGGGGAGACGTGGGCCAGGCCGAAGCCGCGCACGCCCGGCGTGTCGACGATGCGCCCTCCCTCGGGCAGCGCCAGCGAGACGGCCGACGTCGAGGTGTGCCTTCCTTTGCCCGTCACCCCGTTGACGCGGCCGGTCGCGCGGCCCGCGGTGGGGATGAGCGCATTGATGAGCGTCGACTTGCCGACCCCGGAATGGCCGACGAGCACCGTCTCGTGGCCGGCGAGGGCGCCGCGCACGGCCTCCAGCCCGTAGGCGACGCCCTCGGGCTGGGCGACGCTCGGGGGAGCGAGACGGGCGACAGCCGGAGGGGCGGATCGGCCGGATCGGCCGGCGTCCGGCGCGCCGCCTTCGCTGCCTGCGGGGGGCTCGCCCGCCGTCGTGCACCCGCCTCCCCCGTGGCCGGTGACGTAGGCGGCGACGCCGAGAGGCGCGTAGGCCGCCAGGAGATCCCCGGGATCGGCGAGGTCGGCCTTCGTCAGAACGAGGATCGGGACCATCCCCGCATCGTAGGCGGCGACGAGGCAGCGGTCGATCATGCCCGGCCTCGGCTCCGGCCGGGCCAGGGAGGCGACGATCGCGAGCTGGTCGGCGTTGGCCACGATGACGCGCTCGCGGCCCTCGCCGTCCTCGGGGGAGCGACGCAGCTCGGAGGTGCGCTCCTCGATGCGGACGAGCCGGGCCAGGGTGTCCTTGTGCCCCGAGATGTCGCCGGTGACGCGCACGCGGTCCCCCACGGCGACGGTTCCCCGCCCCAGTTCGCGCGCTTTGACGGCCGTCAACTCGATTCCCGGGGAGGCGCCGCCCCGCGTTCGCCCTCCTTCGCGCCCCGTGGGCCCGCCGCGGGCCTCCGACGGCCGAGCCCCGCCGCTCTCGGCGGGCAGCAGCAGGCGGTAGCGGCCCCGGTCGATGCCGACGACTTCGGCGACGGGCGCCCCCGAATAGTCGGGCCGGATCTTCGTGCGCGGCCGGGAGCCCTTGCTCGGGCGGACTCTCACGCGCGGGTCGTCGGTGCCGATGTCGCGCCTCATGCGGGGAGCTCGCCGTCGGTGAAGCCGACGCCGGGCGCCGCGGGTTCGATGAGCCGGGGGCGCGACCCGCCCGGTGTGGGAGCTCGCTGTTCGCCGTCCGGGTCGAACGCGGCCCCGGTTCCCGGCGCGCAGGCCAGTTCGCTCCACATGTCGGTGAACTGCGGGAAGGTCTTCGCCGTGGTCTCGACGCCGGCCACCTCGATTCCCTCGACTCGCAGGCCGAGGATCGCCCCGAAGGTCGCCATCCGATGGTCCGCGTAGGATTCCAGGCGCGCTCCGCGGAGGGGGCGCGGCTGGATGACGAGGTCGTCGCCCTCGATCCTCGCGCTACCCCCGGCGCGGGCGAGCTCGGCGGCGATGGCGGCCAGCCGGTCGGTCTCGTGGGCGCGCAGCTGACCGATGTTCCGCAGCCTCGAGGGGCCGTCGGCGAAGGCTGCGACGGCGGCGACGGTGGGCACGAGCTCGCCGACGTCGTGCATGTCCGCGTCCAGCGGCGCGATGCGGTGCGGCCCCTGCAGCCGGAGCGTCGAGGCGTCGGGGTCGTAGGCCGCCCGCCCGCCCATGGCCGTGAAGATTCCGCGCAGCGCCTCGCCCCCCTGGGCGGTGCGCGCGGGCCAATCCAGAACCGCCGTCCGCCCGCCGGTGACCATCGCCGCCGCGAGGAAGGGACCGGCGTTCGACAGGTCGGCTTCGACCGTCACGTCGCCGAGCCGGGGCGTGCCCGGTTCGACGGTCCACCGCGCGGCGGGGCGCCCGGGCCGGGCGGAAGACGGGAGACCGGCGGGAGAGCCGTCGCTCGCAAGGGCGGACACGGCGATGCCCGCCGCGCGCAGGACCTCGACCGTCATGGCGATGTGCGGGCTCGAGGGCACCGGCGGGCCGACGTGCCGCAGGTCCAGGCCGCGTTCCATGCGCGGGGCCGCCAGGAGCAGGGCGGAGACGAACTGGGAGGAGGCCGAGGCGTCGATCTCGACGCTGCCGCCCCCCACCGAGCCGGTCCCGTGGACGGTGACCGGCAGGACGGCGCGGCCGGACGCGTCGGCGGCGTGCTCGACCTCCACGCCCAGGTCGCGCAGCGCACGGACGACGGGATCCATCGGGCGGGTCCGGGCTGCGGGGTCGCCGTCGACCGTGACGTCCCCGACGGCGAAGGCCGCGACCGCCGGAATGAAGCGCATGACGGTCCCGGCCAGTCCGGCTTGGATCCTGGCCGAACCCAGCGGGCCGGGGGTGAGCGTGAGAGTGCGGCCCTCATGGGACAGGGCGGCGCCCATGCCGGCCAGGCCCCGCGCCATGAGAACGGTGTCCCGGGCGATGAGGGGGCGGTGGATGCGGGCGGGCTCCTCGCCGAGCGCGGCGAGGACCAGATAGCGGTTGGTCAGCGACTTCGACCCGGGGAGCCTGACCGCGGCGTCGACCGGGCCGGGATGGAAGGGCGCAGCCCACGCCCGAGGCTCCTTCATGCGACGCGCGCCGACAGCCGGGCCTCCGCGAGGGCCTCGCGATGTCTGCGCGCGGCGGCGATGCGCCAGGAGAGGGAGGGTTTGCCGGCGCGGTCGCCCGCGGCGATAAGCGCCCCGCCGACGAGCCCGGCCGAGACCGCCAGGCCGGCCAGGTCGGCTCGGCGCCGTTCGCCCCGATGCCTCCAGAAGGGATTGTTGGCCAGGGCGACCGGCACCTCGAGCGCGGCCAGCACGCCCCCTGCGACCCGGGGGCATTTGCCCGTGGCCAATGCGAGGCCGGCGAGGGCGAACCCGACCCCGAGGCCGCGCGTGGCCAGGTCCGCGGTCGTCTCGTCGAATTCCATCCCGGCTTTCTTCGCCAGCGGGGCGAAGGTCTGTGCGCGCTCGCGGTGACCTGCCGGGCGGGCGAACGCGTCGATCCCGGCGAGGACGAATGGGCAGGCGAGAAGGGGGCGGGCGACTGTGCGCAAAACACTCATGCTCCATTCCTACCGCAAAACGGCCGCCGGCGGTGGGCATTCCGCGGCGGAGCGGCACATCCCCCGAATGGATCCCGCGTGACGGAAAGCGGATGCCTCGCGATGAAATGCAGTTAATACATGACCCATCAAATGTCAAGACGGATGCTGTAATCCTTGAATATATCCAAATAACGGGAGAGTTCTTTCGCTGGCCGACCAAAGGCGTTATAGTTTAGATGTCTCACAAAGGGGGAGTGCCGACTTCGCTTCTCGTCGCAATACCGCAAAGGGAGAGGTGTGAAATTGTCTGAGCTATACGTGGAATCGGACAAGCTGGATGCTGCGGCCGCTAAATGCGACACAGCCAGTGGCGAAGCTGGAGCTGTGAAGATTTCCGATGGCATGAAGTGTTTCTCTACAGCCATGCCGGGAAGCACGTCCGCGAAGGAAGCGGCGGGTGCCGGAAAATTCGTCGATGATCGCGCGAAACAGTTGGCGAATGGCCTTGACGAGTACGGATCGGCCATTCGTTCGGCTAAGCAGGGTTATAATACCACCGATCATTCGGTCAGCTTGGACTTCAAGGCAGTGGACAAGACCCTGTCGGAGATCGCCTGATGGTTACCTGGTCGGATGTGGAAAGATGGCGAGGTCAGAATCTCGACCATACGTTGGATGTTCTGGCATGGTCCAGGAAACGGGCCGTGGCCTCGGCGGATGCCGTCGAAACGATGGATGTCTCCACCGGGTGGTCCGGAGCTGGTGCAAAAGCTGCTCAAAGCAGGCGCGAAAAGATCGAAGCGAAGCAGAAGCTCCTTTTGGCAAATATCGGTGCTTTGATAAGAGGCGCGTCCTCTGTGCAAAATCTGGTTGGCGACGTGGAAACTTTGGTCACTGAAGCCTATTCTATCGCCAACTTCCGGGGTTTCACCATCGCCACCGATGGCAGCGTGACCGATCCGAAATCCGATTCAGGTAATAAGGAGGCTTTGATTAAATGCAAAGAGGCTGTGTCTCAGGCCTTGAAAAAGGCTACTGAAGCCGATTTGAAGGCTAAAGCGCTCTTCTCCACTGTTGCCGGTGGAAAGGTCGATGTCGATGACGGGCCTCGCGACAAGATTCGCGGCCTGCCCGAGCTGCCGCCCAAGGGGGCGAGCACTGAGGAAATCGCCGCTTATTGGAAATCCCTGACGAAAGAGGAGCAAGACTTCCTCATCAGGTGGCATCCGGACGAGATCGGGAATCTCGACGGAATAGAAGGTTGGGCACGTGATAAAGCCAATCGCGCCTCTCTTCGTCTCAAGATGCAGAAATTGGAAAATACTTACAGTATTAAAGAATTGAAAAATAATCAAAGATATCAGGAGATGGTATCGGTTCTGAAGGCTCTTAGTCAGAACAATAATGATACACAACTTCTTGTATTTGATCCCGCAACCGGCGAGAATGGACATGAGCACACGCGAGCTGCCATTGCCGCGGGTAATATCGACACGGCTGACCATGTATCGACTTACGTTCCGGGGATGACAACCGACGTTCGTGGCGACATAAAAGATATAACAGTTACAGCAGCGAATTTAAAGACGCGTTCTGAACATATATCGAATGGAAAGTCTGTAGCAGTTGTTGGATGGATAGGATACGATGCTCCTGTCAATCCTGTGGAGCAGGCGAGTGCAATAAAACCTTCAGACTTATTAGGAATTTTCAAACCTGAGAATTTAGCCAAAGGTATACCCTATGCTCTATATAAATGGGGCGGGCAACATGTGGATTTTTCTGTTCTAGGGCCTGGAGAGGCGAAAATGGGAGGGAAAACCCTCGCCCGCTTCCAAGAAGGCATCCGTGATTCCCGTAATGTCGGAACTGAGGGTCTATCGAAAGTGCATCAGTCGGTTCTGGGCCATTCCTATGGCTCGACAACGGCCAGCTATGGCGTGGCACAAGTGCGCCCAGGCGTGGTCGATGAATTCGTCGTCTTCGGTTCCCCCGGAGTCAAGGACGGGTCCTGGCAGATGAACACACCGGTTCGTCACAATTACGTACTCCGTTTTGCGGATGATCCTATAAGTTCAGGTAACACATTTAAAAGATTCCTTGTGGGAAAAGATACTCGCGGATGGTTTGGCACTGACCCCTATTTGGATGGCGGTTTCAAGAAACTTGACCCCTACGGTCCGAACACGAAAGAAACCGGACACTCAGGATATTTAGCTGATAAAAGCGATTCACAGTTGCAATTAGCAAGGGTAATTACAGGAAAAGTTATTTAACGGACGGCTTACATGAAACGTTTTATTGTAATTATAACTATAATATTATTATTTACCTACGGCTGTATCGATATAACAGAAACTGGCTCAAAATCTACAGGAGGTGTATCCATGAGCTATGATGGTGTGAGAAGGCGGTTTGCGAATTTGCCCTTCAATAAACGGACGGATATTGTCACTGTATATTGGCAACTGCAAAATGCTTTTTCTCGAATAAGAACTCGGATAGACACTGAATTCGGTTCTAAAGAATGGAAAGACATTGATCCTCCTATACAGTCTTTTCCTGAATGCGATGAAGAAAAAAATACAGGAAGAAATACTATAAGCAAACAGGGTGCATTTTTTGGAACACGAAATGAGGATTTTCCGCGCCTGAAGCAGATAGTTCAAGAAGAAGTGCGTCCTTACGGTTTTACTGAGATCGCTGACGTCTCAGATAACGATGTTTTCTGGGTTGATTTTTATAATATAAAAGATGGAGGATATATTGGTATTTCGATGACTAAAGATAAATTTTATTTTGGTATGATGTATAATACTGACTGTCGTCCCGTACCTAAAGGTTTAGATCCGGAGACGAGTCGTGTGGTTCCAGGTGATGGCCCTCCGTCCGGAACAGGATCGAGCACGGCGCCGAATGCCTCGCCTTCCTCGTAAACTGCGGCATCGCAGGTCGAATTGCGGGGCTGCGACCGAGGTTCGAGAATTCGGATGCGAAGCCCGAAGCCTTATCCGTGACTCGAGAAGCCGAAGATCCGCGAACCGACAGGCCGATGCCCGCGACTGACAAGTCAGGGGCTCGCGGATTTAAGAGGCCAAGGGAATGACAAACCAAGGACATGCCGGCCCTGTGGTCGCCGATGCCCCAGGCGGGGGCAGCCACCCGCTCGTGAATAACAGCCGTGAAAAGAGGCACCCGGCCCGTGGAAAGCAGGGCGGGAATGAATCCGCGGCTGCGGCGTTCTCATCGACGCGGGGCCGAACCCCGCTAACCTAGATCATGATGAGCACAGATACGATTCCGCCGGCCTTCGACGAATCCGCTTCAGAGGATCCAGTCCACGAAGGCCCCGCGGCCCACGAGGACGCTGCCACCCGTTCGGAGCGATTCGAACGGGATGCGCTGCCGTTCCTAGACCAGCTGTACGGTGCCGCCATGAGGCTGACCCGCAATCCTCAGGACGCTGAGGACCTGGTGCAGGAGACGTACGCTAAGGCGTTCGGCGCCTTCCACCAGTACCGGCCGGGCACGAATCTCAGGGCGTGGCTGTACAGGATCCTCAACAACACCTTCATATCGAACTACCGGAAGGCGCAACGCCAGCCCAAGCAGGCCGACGTCGCCGAGGTGGAGGATTGGCAGGAATACGAGGCGTCCACGCATTCCTCGCAGGGGCTCGTATCCGCGGAGGCCGAGGCGATCGAACGCCTGCCGGATTCGGAGATACGCGACGCCCTGACCAAGCTCCCGGAGGATCGACGGCTGGCCGTGTACCTGGCTGACGTCGAAGGCTTCTCCTATCAGGAGATAGCTGAGATCATGGACACTCCGATCGGTACGGTCATGTCGCGGCTCTATCGCGGGCGGCGCCAGCTGCGCGAGCTCCTGGCGGACTACGCGAAAGAGCTGGGTTACGGCACGAAGGAGAAGAAGTGAAAAGCGATGAAGAACTCGCCGGCGCCGTGGAGAAGGCGATGCGGGCCGGCGAAGCAGACTGCTCCTGCGAAGAGGTGGCGCGCCACCTCTTCGAGCTTCTGGACGCCCAGATGCCCGAGGAGATGGCGGCCAGACTCCGGCGCCACTGCGAAACATGCCCTCACTGCTCCGACCTCGCCAGCGCCGAAGCCCACATCCGGCACATCCTTCGTCGCTCTTGCTGCGGCGAGCCCGCTCCCGCGACTCTGCGCGTGAGGATCACCAGCCAGATCGCGGTCTACCGCCGGACCACAGCCTGACACCATGCGCGGGCCACACCGGTTCCGGCGCGGCTTGCCGTCGTCCTCGCCGAGCGGTTCCCGGACGTGTCCCGAGCGCGGGCGTCGGTCTCCCGGGCACGGGCGCCGGCCTCTCGGGCGTCGCATATTCCGCATATTCCGCGAGTTCCGGCTGCGGCCGTCCTTGCGACGGTGCGCCTCGTTCCTCAGACGCGGGCTGTGGTCGTCTTTCGGGCGGTGCCTATCGTCGCGATTCGTTCCGGCTGTGCTGGGAGGCGGCCTCCTCGCCTTCCTCACCGCCCGGTCCTTTAGAGTGCCTCCCTTCGCCAGCCTGATTCTCGGCGTCGTCGCGGCGGCGGGTGCGGGCTTCGCCGTCGGCCGCCTGGGAGCGGCTGGCGGGGCGGGAGGCGTAGGCCGCGTCGGCGGTGGTTGGAACGGAGCCTTCGCCCAGAGGGTAGGCGAAGCGGGACGGGACGCGGGGAGAAGACCCGGCGCGCGGTTCGGCGAGCGGAGAAAATTCGCAGACGTCCGCGGTTCCGCTGGGATCCCGCGCGCCCGGTTGGATGAAGGCCTGGCCGCCCTTCACGCCGAAGTGGCCCGGAGCTCGGCGGTGCTGGGGCCCGACCGGATGATCGGATGGATGCACGTCCTCGACGATCTCACCGCGCTGGGATCGGTGTGGGACGAGCCGACGACTGACGAGCAGGTCCGCGTCGACGCCATTTCGTTGGTCGACGTCTATGCGCCTCGCCTGGTCCGCGCCCAGGTCGAATCCGTCCGGGGTCGCCTCGGCTCGGTTCGGGGTGGGGTTGGCTCGGCTTGCGGTCGCCCTGGCTCGGTTCGGGGTCGCTCCGACTCGGTTCAGGCGCAGATCGACTCGACTCTTCAGGATGGGGCTGCTCAGGTTCAGGACGGGGCCGTGGGCTTCGATCCGCAGTTTGACGGTGGGTCTGGGACGGCCGCCGACGAGTCGCATTCTGACGGGACTCCGTCCGGCGGCGAGCTTGGATCTCCGTTTCGGTCAACTGAAAAGATTGGATCTTCTCTTTCTTCCGGTGAGGGGCTTGGATCCTTGCCTCCGTCCGCTAGCGAGCTCGGGAATGGGGGTGAGTTCAGCAGTGGCGAGCATGGAAGCGAATATGGAGACGGTTCCGCGAGCGAGAATGAATTCGCGAGCGGGGGTGACGGGCTTTCGCGGCAGTTTGATGTGCTCCGTCGGGCAGCTCAAGCGTTGAAGGCTCAGGGGGCGAAAGGCCGTCAACGCTTGGCATGGGCCGAGGGGGCCGCGTTGGAGGCCCGTTTCGCCCATCTCACCGAACCCCCGGAAATGGACGATCTGCGTCAAGTGCATCGGGAACTAGGCGGGACGTCTGCCGGGGAGCGGATGCGGGACGGCCGGGGGCGAGGTTCGGCGGAGCAGGAGTGAGGTTCGGCCGAATCGAAGCCTGGCGACTGGGGGTGCCCAGCACTGGGGCGAGGCCCAGCGGAATCGGAGTGAGGCTCAGTGGAGCAGACATGAGGATCGATGGAACGTCGGGAATGAAGCCCAGCGGAACGTCGGGAGTGAAGCCAACGGGAATGCCAGGAGAAGTGAAAACTCGGCCGGGTTGGAGGCGACGGGGAGCGAGTCCGACGCTACCGGTGAACTTCCAAGGCTCTGAGGCTTTGGAATTTGGGATTTTGGGTGGTCGGTGAAAAGACTGTTCGGGTGACCGAGGTTTCACCAGGGGAGTGGCAGAAAATAAGTGGGTTTCACCGGGTGAGCGCTGGAGTGCGACGCTGACGGGCCCGAAAACGCACCAGAAAACCGAGGTTTCATCGGGGAGCGTGTAGGAATCGGGTGGGTTTCACCGGATGGGGCGGCGTATAGAGGTGCCGGAGGCGAGTGCCGACGCGCGGAAGGCAGGGGAAGCCGAAAGGTGAGAGATGCGGAGAAAGCGGGGGAGGCGAAAAGGTGAGAAAGGCGGAAAAGGCGGAGGAAACGGCCGGGTAGTCGGCCTGTCGGGGGCGAATCAGACGTCTGATTCGCCCCCGACAGCTCCGGAGTCGGCCCGGGACCGCTAGGCTCCGGATTTCGTCTGCAGGCGCCTTAGGCTTTGGATCCGCCGAGGGTCTAGCTGTCTGCCGATCCGAGAGCCCCTGGAAGAGCTGCTCTAGGCCTTGGAGGAGCTGCCCGCTGATCCGCCCGGGACGTCGGGGGCGTTGGTTGCGTCGGTCGAAGCGTTGTGGAACAGGCCGGCCAGGTCCACTCCCGTCAAACCCTTGACCAACTCCGTGGTCTGGCCGATGCCCGACGCCACGGTCTTGACCAGAGGCGTCGCACCGTCAGTGGAGACCACGGACATCTGGTCGATGGAGGACAGCGGCGCCGCCATCTCCCGGACGATGCTGGGCAGCTGGTCGACGACCATCTGGAGGACGGCCGCCTCGCCGTAGGCGCGCATGGCCTCGGCCTTGGCGCTGGTGGCCTCCGCCTCGGCCTTGCCGACGTTCAGGGCCCGCTCCGCCTCGGCTCGGGCCATGGCGGCTGTCTTGTCCGCTTCCGCCTGACCGGCCAGACGCACCGCCTCGGCTTCGGCTCCCGCTTCGGCGCGGCGGGCCTCGGCCCGGGCCTGGGCTTCGATCTTCGAAGCCGCGGCACGCGCTTCGGCTTCGATGGTGGAGGCTCGGGCGCGCGCCTCCGCCTGGGCGATCGCCTGGGACTTGGAGGCTTCGGCTTCGACCACCGTCTTGTACCTGGCGGCGTCGGCCGGGCGCTCGACCTCCGCGATGAGCTCGGTGGCGCGCAGTTCGGCGCGTTCCTTCGCCGCCTGGTTCTGGCTCGTGGCGATCTCCCGGTCCATCTGCGCCGCCTGGATCGGGCCGGCCGCCGAGGCCTGGGCGTCCGCCCTGTCCGTCTCGACTTTGATCGCCGCCTTCTGGAGGGCCAGGTCCTTGCTCTTGAGCACGACTTGGCGCTCCGCCTCGATGCGGGCCTCCTCGGACTTCTGGTGGGCGGCGGCGTTGGCGATGTTGGCCTCGCGGCGCACCTCGGCCACCTTGGGGGCGCTCATGGACTCCAAATATCCGTTGGCGTCGGAGATGTCCTGGACTTGAAGCGTGTCAAGCGTCAGGCCCTGCTCGGTGAGCGACTCCTGAGCAGCCTGGAGCACCTTCGTCGACAGCGCCTCGCGGTCGGTGATGATCTCCTTGACGTTCATCGAGCCGATGACCGAGCGCAGAGAACCGGCCATCAGCTCCTGGACCGTATCCGCCATCTGGTTCTGCTGGTTGAGGAAGCGCTGGGCGGCCGAGCGGATCGCCGTCTCGGTGCCGCCGATCTTGACCACGGCCACGGCCTTGACGTCGATGGGGATCGAGTTGATGTCGATGGCCTCGATCTGCATGACGATCTTGCGGCTGGCCAACGACAGACGGTAGAGCCGCTGGACGAACGGGATGACGAACACTCCGCCGCCGACGATCACGCGCTGATTGGTCAGATCCGCGATCTCGCGCCCGGAGGCGTCGATCGAGGACTTGGTCTTGCGACCGGTGACGATCAGCGCCTCGTCGGGCGAAGCCACGTAGTAGCGTGAGGCGATGAGGTATCCCACGGCGACGATCGCGACGACCGCGATCACGATACCGATGGTCAAGTTCACGAGTTGGACTCCTTCGCATTCATGGGGGGAACGGGGACGACGACGGCTCTGCCGGGCGACATGAGCGAGACGACGCGCACGTTCTGCCCGGTTCGCAGGGGCTCCCCGTCTTGCGACCGCACGGCCAGCCGCAGGTAGGCGCCGTTGAAGAGCACGAGGACGCTGGGCCCCGCCTCGACGACGGTGTGCGTCCCGACGACTGAAGCGGCCAAGTCCGGCTGCGGAGACTCCGAGGAGCGCAGGGCTCGCACGAAGGCCACGGAGGCGGCGTATCCGACGGCGCCCGCCACCGCGGCCACCGGGATCGACCAGCGTTCGTCGGCCCCCACCGCCGTGGCGATGATCCCCCCTGCGCCGAAGAGGGTCAGAGCCGCCGCGAGGGCGGTGGTGGAGAACAGGCCTCCGGAGTCGATGTCCAAGAAGCCCTCCAAGATATCGTCCGCCAGGAAGGAGACGAGCATGAGCCCGAATCCAACGGCGGCGAGGACGATGTACAGGGTCATCTTCGGCGATCCCCTCATGCCGTAGTTGTGCCCCGTGCGGTTTGGGGCCGCGCGGGTGCCGCGACGGGATGTGCGGCCCACACAAGCATGCCACGATCGAGTTCGCGGTGCCGGCCGCGTCCGGATTCGTTCATGGGGGAGCGCTGTCCGCCTTGGTTCGCAGAGTTCCGGGTGGGTCCGGCGCAGTGACGCCGCCGACCTGCCTTCGCCGCCGGCCGCGCCTCGCCGTCAGCTCGCGCTCGACGCGCGGCCGGCGGCGAAGGCCCCTCCGACGTGCGCGGCCCGCGCTCCCGGTGGCAGGCGACGGTTTCCGACGCCGTCGCGCGGTATCCGACGCGGCGGCCCGGTCAGCGGACTGTCGCCCGGTCAGCGGGCGATGTGCCAGCCAACCGCGCGCTCGCGGGCCTGGAGGAAGTGCTCGTACGTGCCGCCCGCCCTCGCGAGGTCCTCGTGACGGCCTCTTTCGACGATGCGTCCGCCGTCCAGCACCAGGATCTGGTCGGCGGCGGTCACGGTGGCGAGGTTGTGGGCGATGACCACCTGCGTCTTCCCCTCGCACAGCTCCCGCAGCCCCTCCTGGAGCTCGCGTTCGTTCTCCGGGTCCACCGAGCTGGTCGCCTCGTCGAGGATGACGATGGGGGCGTCCTTGAGCAGCGCCCTGGCTATCGAGATGCGCTGGCGCTCGCCGCCCGACAGGCTCGCCCCTCCTTCGGCCAGGACGGTGTCGAAGCCATCGGGGAGGGCCTCGACGAAGTCCAGGCAGCGGGCGCGGCGCGCGGCCTCGCGCACCTCGTCGTCGCTGGCGTCGGGACGCCCGAAGCGGATGTTGTTCGCAACGGTGTCCGAGAAGAGGAAGACGTCTTGGAAGACGACGGCGAACAGGCTCAGCAGATCCTCGGGGTCCTGGTCCCGCACGTCCACCCCGCCGACGCTGATCGAGCCGGAGTCCACGTCCCAGAAGCGCATCATGAGGTTGCACAGAGTCGTCTTGCCCGACCCCGACGGCCCGACGAGGGCGCAGACGGAGCCGGAGGGGATCGAGCAGTCCACGTGGTCGACGACCCGGCGGTCCTCGTAGGCGAAGGAGACGTCGGTGAAGACGATGTCCCGTCCCGCGGCCTCGGCCGGCTGCTTCCGCGAGCCGGGCTCCTCCCGGGAGGCGCGGGCCTCCATCACGGGCGCCGTGCGCACGGGCTCGATGAGGTCGAGGGAGGCGGCGACCAGCTCCAGCATCGTCACGTTGGAGTTCAGGCCCTCCAGGGTCTGGTAGACCACGAAGGCGGCGACCCCGAAGAGCAGGGCCCGCGGCAGGTCGATGTCGCCGTTTATGCGCAGCGTCGCTCCCAGGCCGAGCATCGCCACGGTGCCGATCTTGAAGACGAACTGGTACAGGGAGGAGAAGGGGATGATCTTCGCCTCCGCGGCCAGGCTGGTGCGGGAGACCTCCGCGGCCGCCCGATGCATGCGCTCGCGCGCCACGCCCGTCATGGAGAAGGCCCGGGAGACGGCGATGCCGCGGATGAATTCCAGCACCACGTCCACGAAGCCCGCCTGTACGCGCTGCCGTTCGCCCATCGTGGCGTCGGAGCGCCGGTCGACGATCATGAGCGCAGCGAGCGCGAGGACCAGGACGAGCAGCGACACGGCGCCGATCCGCCAGTCGAGCGCCAACAGGAACGCCGAGATGACGACGACGTCGATCACGCCCGTGACGACCTGCAGGAACTGCCAGACCAGCCACATCTCCGCGTCGACCATCGTGGTGGTCAGCACGCTGGCGATCTCCCCGAGCCGCGTGCGGTTGAAGTACCCCATGGGGGAGCGCCTCAGGCGCGCGCCGATCCGCATCCGCTCGTCGGCCATCGCGACGAAGCCCAGGGGGTTGATGCGCGTGGTGATGTACCAGCGGCAGGCGATCTGCCCGATGGCGCCCACGAGGAGCATGGCCGTGATCCCCCAGACGGTGGCGGCCGAGACGTCCTCGTAGCCGATGAGGAGCAGATAGAGCGCTCCGACGGGGAGGCTCATGAAGACCGCCTCGACGAAGGTGGCGAGGATCCCGCGGATCAGGAGGGAGCGGTGCCGGCCCATGACCCCCCAGATCCGGTGAAGCGTGGTGATCATCGTTCGATCTCCTTTCCGGTGGCGATGGCGCGGGCCGCGACGTGGGTGCGCCACAGGGAGGCGTAGAGCCCTCCTTCGTCGACGAGCTGTTCGTGCGTGCCGGATTCGACGAGCCGCCCGCGGTCGAGCACGTGGATGGCGTCGGCTCCCTTGACGGTCGACAGCCGGTGGGCGATGACGACGAGGGTGCGGCCTCCGGTCAGCCTCCCCAGGGCCTGCTGGATGCGGTCCTCGTTCTCCGGGTCGATGTAGGCCGTGGCCTCGTCGAGCACGACGACAGGCGCGTCCTTGAGCAGCGCCCGCGCCAGGGTGACCCGCTGGCGCTCCCCGCCCGACAGGTGCGAGCCCGAGCTTCCCACCGGGGTGTCGATCCCCTGGGGCAAGCGCGCCAGAAAGTCCTGGCATCCGGCCGCGACGAGCGCGTCGTGCAGCTCCTCGTCGGCGGCTTCGGGGCGGGCCACGCGGAGGTTGTCGGCGATGGAGGCGTCGTAGAGGAAGGTGTCCTGGGCGACGAGGCCGACCTCTGCCACCAGCTGGTCGAGGGGGATGTCGCGCAGGTCGACGCCGCCGAAGCTCACTCGCCCCGAGTCGGGGTCCCAGAAGCCGAGCATGAGCCTGGCCAGAGTCGTCTTGCCCGCGCCGGACGGGCCGACCAGGGCGACGAAGCGGTTCTCGGGGCATGCCAGGCTGACGTGGTCGAGCGCGTTGCCCTCGCCGGACGCGAGCGTGCCGGCGGGCGCCGGGGCCTCGCCGTCGGGGGAGTCCGGGGCTTCGGGCGTCTGGGGGCCCTCGGACGCCGGAGCGCTCCCCGTAGAGGATCCGGTCGAGGCGTGATAGGCGAAGTCGACGTCCTCCAGCAGGTATCCGCGGCCGGAGAGCTCGGTCCGGGCCGTGGGGCGTTCGAGCTCGGGGACGTCCAGCCAATCCATGACCTCGCGCAGCGCGGTGTCGACGCGGGCGGTGGAGTCGGCCAGGGTCAGCGCCGACAGGAGCGGCCTGGCCATGCCCAGGGAGAGGCACGCCGCTAGGAGGACGGTCGCGATGTCCACGCCGCCGCTGCGCAGCAGCAGCGCCGAGACGGGCAGGAGGACGAGCAGGCCGGCGGGCAGGAGGGCGAAGCCGGCGGCCATCCACCCCTGGGTCTGGCGCATCCACCTCAGCACGGAGTCGCGGTAGGCCCGCACGTCGTCCTCGTAGCGTCGGTAGGAGGACGAGGAGCGCCCGAAGGCCTTGATGACGGCGATTCCCCTGATGTACTCGACGGTCGTGGCGTTCATCCGCTTCTGGGCCGCGTCGAACCGGCCGTAGCGCTCGGCGTACTTGTAGAAGGCGCCGCACATGGCCAGCGCCCCCAGGACGATGGGCACGAGGCTCGCCAGGGCCAGGCGCCAGTCGACGACGACGAGGTAGACCAGGGCGGCGAACGGGCCGAAGAGGTTGCCGACCAGTTCGGGGACCATGTGGGCGATGGGGATCTCGCACTGCTGGATGTCCTCCATGAAGACCTTCTTCAGTTGCCCGGCCGGCGTGTCGACGACTCTGCCCAGAGGGACCCGGGTGAGCCTGTCCGCCAGGTCGCCGCGCAGCCGCTCCAGGATGCCGTAGGCGATGTGGTGGGATACCAGCGTGGAGGCGGTGAGCAGGACGGCCCGCAGCAGGTAGAAGCCCAGGGCCGCCAGGCACAGGGCGAGGAGCCGCTCGGCGGTCAGGCTGCCGTCGATCAGGCCGGCCAGGACGCGGGCGCCCAGGCCGTAGGGGACGATCCCCGCGATCACGCCCAACGCCGCGAGGAGCGCCGAGAGCCTGAGCCCCCTCTTCTGCGCGGGGGAGCGGTCCAGCAGGCGTCCCAGCGCGGACTGCTGCCGTTGGCGCTTCGCGGACCGTCCCGACGATGCCGAGTCCCGCTTCGAGGAGGCGCGCTCGGAGGCTGCGGGCGTCGTAGGGGGATTCTGTTCGGCCGGCGCGCCGGCCCGTTCGGGGGTGGATCGCCGCCGGGATGTCGGGGATTGGGATTGCGTCATGATGCGGTCTCCTGTCGAGGTTCGGGAGAGGGGTTCTTCTTCGGCCACAGATCCAGGAGCGCGTTCCAGCCCGCCGTGTTGAAGCGGGCGAGGAGATCGGCCTGCTCCAGGGCCTCGTCGTGGTCGATGCGGCCGGAGGAGAGCCCTTCGAGCAGGTCGATGAAGGGCAGGGAGAACATGCGGAACGTGCTGGGCGCTATCCCGGGCGGCAGGCTGCCCTCCGCCAGCATGAGCGTGTAGGTGGACTCGAAGCGGTCCAGGAGCCTGTCCGTGAAGCCGGCGCGCGAGGACCCCTCGGCCTGGGCCATGAGGAGGTTCATCTCGGCGGAGTGCGCCGAGACGAACTCGAACAGTTCGACGGTCAGGCCGCGCTCCCTCTGCGTTGCCGTCTCGAAGCTGATGTCGTCCTTGGCGATGGAGACGTCCCGGCTTTCCAGATCCTCGTAGAACCGCCAGAAGGACTCCTCGATCGGGCCGGCGACCGCGTCGAACAGACCGTCCTTCGAGGAGAAGTGGACGTAGATGCTGCCCACTGCGCAGTTCGCGGCCGAGGCGACCCTGCGCATGGACGCATTCCGGAAGCCGTAGGAGAAGAACTCTTCGCTGGCGGCGGTCAGCAGCGCTCGCCGGATGTCGGCGGACGAGCCTTCGCCTTTGAATGAACGATGTTCAAGCACGTGAGTAAGGTACTCCTGACTGGGAGGCCGTGTAAAGGAGCGGAGGACGAAATCGGGCTTCGGTTGCGCCGGCGGAGGCTTGGGTCGCTCCGACGGGGCGGCTCGGCGGCGGCGGGAGGGCTCGCCGTTCGCGTCTGGAAGCCCATGGCCCGACGGCCGCCGCGCACCCGTCCCGGTGCGCTACACTGTCCTACACGGTCGTCGATCCGAGGAGCCCATGGACGTCTCTCTGTTCCTCCACTCCATGGCCGGTCTGTTCGCGATCATGAACCCCTTCGTCGCCCTGCCGATGTTCCTCGCGCTCACCGACGGGGCGGCCATCCGGGAGCAGCGGCGCGCCGCCCTTCGCGTCGTTCTGTACACCCTCGTCCTCACGGCGGTCGTCTTCGGATCGGGCACCGCCGTGCTTCGCTTCTTCGGGATCGGCATCACCGCGTTCCGCATCGCCGGAGGCATCGTGCTGCTCGTGATCGGCCTGTCGATGCTCAACGGCACCGGCTCGTCCGCCCACACCGGGACGAAGGGGGAGCAGGAGCACCTCTCCCAGACGCCCGACGTCGCCTTCTACCCGATGGCCTTCCCCGTCATCGCCGGGCCGGGGACCATCACCACGCTCGTCATCCTCACCGGACAGGCCAAGGGAGCCGCCGGCTACGCCTCCATCGCGGCGGCCCTCCTGGCGGTCTTGGCCGGGCTCGGGGTCGTCCTCTTCCTCGCGGGCAACATCGGGCACTATCTCTCCCAGACGCTCCGCTCGGTCATGACGCGGCTCATGGGCATGATCCTCGCGGCGATCGCGGTCCAGATGGTGATCGTTGGCTTGAAGGCCGCATTCCCGGCGCTCGCCGGGTCGTAAGAGCCCTACCGCCGGGCCGATCGGGGCGACGCACGCGGCACGGCCAACGCCTCGCGTGCGTGGCCGGGTCGGGGACTCCCCCTTCGCCGAGCGGAGGCGCGCCGCGCGTCGTCGGTTCGACGGCGGCCGGGTTTAGGACGCGAGGGAGGACGCCTGGGCGACTAAGAACACGACGTAGACGAGGGAGAGGACGCTCAGCACGATCCCGATGACTCCCAGCGCCGATCCGCGCTGGGAGTTCCTCGACGTCTGGCAGACGCCCCCGATCGAGCAGGCCAGGCCGATGATCCCGGTGATGCCGAACAGCGGCAGGAGCAGGGAGACGACTCCCACTACGGCGCCGACGACGCACAGTTCGTTCAACCCGGCGGGCTGCTGGTAGTAGACGACGCCCGGCCGCGGGTACGCCCGGATCGGCGGCCGACCGGAGGAGTACGGGTGCGTCGGCGAGCCGCCTGTGCCCGGGCCGGACCTCGCACGGTTGCCGCATGAAGGGCAGAAAGCGGCGTCTTCGGGCAATGCCGAATCGCATCGAGGACAGTTCACGGGAGTCTCCATCGTCGCTGGAACGAACGCGGCGCCAACCGCCGATTCGATCCTAGGGACATTGTAGGCGCCTCGCAAGGGGCAAAACGATCTTCCGGCGAAGTAGCGGCCTTTCGGCGAAGGCCTGTCGAGGGTGGCGAGCGGGGCGGGGAGACCGAGAGCTCGGGCGCGGGCGGCTTGAGTTGAAGCGCGCTCCAAGGTGTAGCGTCGCGATCGTGATAGACATGGACGACGCGATGGGCATGGTCGACCCGGCCGCGGCCGGGCTGCCGGAGCGCGACCTGACGATCGGAGAGGTCTCGGCCGTCGCCGGAGTCTCCGCCGACGCGCTGCGGTACTACGAGCGGACCGGGCTCATGCGCGACCCCGTTCCCCGCGACGAGTCGGGACGCCGCTCCTACGGGATCCGGGACCTGCGCTGGGTCGTCTTCATCACCAGGCTGCGGTGCTCGGGCATGCCCATCGGAATGATCCGCAGATACGCCGAGCTCGCCCGAAGGGGCGGGGAAACCGCGCTCGACCGGCTCACCCTCCTCCAGGAGCACCGCCGCAACGTGCGGGCGCAGCTGGACGAGCTGGCGCGGGCCATGGACGTCATCGATCACAAGATCTCGCTATACCGAGGGATGGGAGACACCTTCATGCTGGAGAAGACGACACTGGGCGCGACGGGCATCCACGTCGGCGTCATCGGCCTGGGCTGCATGGGCATGTCCGCGTTCTACACCGGCGCCGGACAGGACGACGCCGAAGCCGTCCGGACGATCCGCCGCGCCGTCGAGCTCGGCTGCACGCTCATCGACACGGCCGAGGTCTACGGCCCCTACGCCAACGAAGAGCTCGTCGGGCGCGCGCTGAAGGGGATCCGCGACGAGGCGGTGCTCGCCACGAAGTTCGGTGTGCTCAGCCACCTCGAGGGCGGCGTCCGCCGCTACGACGGGCGCCCCGAGAACGTCCGGCTCGCCGTCGAGGGATCCCTCCGGCGCCTGGACACGGACCGCATCGACCTGTACTACCAGCACCGCCCCGATCCGTCGACCCCCGTCGAGGAGACCGCCGGAGCGCTCGCGGAGCTGGTGGAAGAGGGGAAGATCCTCGCCTACGGCCTGTCCGAGGCCGACCCTGAGACGATCCGGCGCGCCCACGCCGTCCACCCGGTCGCCGCCGTGCAGACCGAGTACTCGCTGTGGACGCGCGACGTCGAGGAGGGGGTCCTGCCCACCCTGCGCGAACTCGGCATCGCCCTCGTCCCGTATTCGCCGCTCGGGCGCGGCTTCCTCACCGGGCGCATCCGCGACGTCGGCTCCCTCGACCGGACCGACTTCCGCCGCTCCAACCCGCGGTTCACGGGCGAGGCGCTCGAGGCGAACCTGCGCATCGTCGACCGGGTCGAGGAGATCGCCGCCGAGGCGGGCGCCACGCCGGCCCAGGTCGCCCTCGCCTGGCTGCGCGCCAAGGGAGGGGAGAGGCGCGACGTCGTCCCCATCCCCGGCACGCGCAAGACCGCCAGGCTCGAGGAGAACCTCACGAGCGCCTCCGTGGCGCTGACCGGCGAGCAGATCGCCGCCCTCGACGCCCTGCCCCGCCCCAGCGGCGACCGCTATCAGGACATGAAGCACCTGACCGGCATCGGCCCCGTCCGGGACGCGGACTGACGCGACGTCCGGGCGGCGAGCGGGCCGGGCCGCCCGGACGGGTGCATGACGGGCGCGACCGACGCTGGTACCATGCCTATGTTCCGCACGCCCGCGGGGGTGTGCACAGCCGAAGGAGAATCGCCATGAGCCGACGCGGACGCAAGCGTCGCTCTCGCGCTGGGAAGCCCGCCAACCACGGCAAGCGCCCCAACGCCTGAGGGCCGCAGGCCCGGATCGGAAGGTCCGGGCCTGTCTCGTACGGCCGGCTCGCGGCTGTTTCGCGCGGTCGGCGGCGTTCTGTGCGCCCTGCGGGGCGGGTGGGCTCTCGACGCTCCGCGAGCGCAGGCCGGCTGTGTCAGCGGCGAGCGCCGAGGCGGTCGCATCCGGCCGTCGGCGGCGAATCGGCCGGTGCAAGGCGTTCTCGGCAGGCGGCGAGGGCGGGCCTGAGGCGACGGGCCGGCGCCCGGGCGGTCAGGACGCGCCGACCGGTGGGACGCCCAGCCATTCGTTCCAGCCGTTGTGCAGGACCAGCCAGGCGATGAGCCCGTACCCGGCCTGTCGCGGCTCGTAGCCTCCCGAAACCGACATGTCTGTGTTCCACTGCTCGTGGTCGACCAGGGGTGTGAAGGTGTCCACGTAGGGCAGGTCCCGCCGCGCGCACACGTCGGCGAAGGCGCGCGTCAGGTCCTCCTGGATCTTGCGGGGGACGTCGCGCCGGGGCGGAGGCCCGACGACGAAGCTGCGCAGCCGCAGCCGCAGGGCGGCGTCGAGCGTGTTGGCCAGGTGCAGGCGAGCCCGGGCCAGGGTCTGACCCGAGTCCAGGTCGTGCGATCCGAGTCCCAGGACGAGCCGGTTGTCCTCTTCGGGGTGGATCCGCCGGCCTACCTCCTCGGCCCACCGCTTGGCCAGGGAGTCGGTGTTCTCGCCGGGGATGGCGAGGGTGAGCGGCATGAGCGGAGGCTCGTTCGACGTGCGCGCCAGCACGCGTCCGGTCCATCCGAGGGCGCGGGCGTCGCCGTAGCCCGCGACGAGTTCGTCGCCGACGAAGAAGATATTCACCACGTGCTACCTTCCTTTCGGCCGAGCCCGCTTCCCCCGGCGGCCGATCCGCCGGCCGCCCCCGGCGGCGAGAGGGGCGAAGCCACCGGTACCGTCGCCTCTCCTTGTGTCCACCCTAGCGAATCACCGCTGAAATGCTCGTTCCATGAGCCGCGCGTTTTCCGCCGCGTGCGCTTTCGTCAGGCCTGCCGAGGGCGAGGCCGACTCCGGCCGCGCGACCAGACGCGGCGCGATCCCGAGTTCCGGGAAGAGTGTGGCCGCCAGGAAGCGCCAGGCTCCCATGTTCTCCGGCTCGTCCTGCACCCAGACGACCTCGGCCCCCGGATACCGGGCGAGCTCCCGGCCGAGCTCCTCGCAGGCCAGGGGGTAGATCTGCTCCAGGCGGAGGATCGCCGTTCGCCGGTCGCCGCGCCGGGCGCGCTCGTCGAGCAGGTCGTAGGCGATGCGCCCCGAGCACAGCAGGACTCGGTCGGGGCGGGCCGGATCCCCGCCGGCTTCGAGCGCGGCGTCGCCGACGACCGGGCGGAAGGCGCCCGCCGTGAAGTCCTCTATCGCCGAGGTCACGCCCTTACGGCGCAGAAGCTGCTTGGGGGAGAACACGATCAGCGGGCGGCGCGGGCGGCCGTAGGCCTGGGTGCGCAGCAGGTGGAAGTGGTTGGCGGGGGTCGACGGCTGGCAGACCCACATGTTGCCCTGCGCGCACAGCTGGAGGTAGCGCTCCATGCGGCCCGACGAGTGGTCCGGTCCCTGCCCTTCGTACCCGTGGGGCAGGAGCATGACGAGCGAGGAGCGCTGCCCCCACTTCTGCGTCGCCGAGGAGACGAACTCGTCGACCACCGTCTGCGCGCCGTTGGCGAAGTCGCCGAACTGCGCCTCCCAGACGACCAGGGCGTCGGGCCTCTCCACCGAATAGCCGTACTCGAAGGCCAGGACGCCGTACTCGGACAGCGGCGAGTCATAGATCCACAGCCTCGCCTGGTCGGCGGTCAGGCTGTCGAGCGGAGTCCACTCCTCCCCGGTCTCGCGGTCGTGAGCCACGGCGTGCCGCTGGACGAAGGTGCCGCGCCGCACGTCCTGCCCGGACATGCGCACCGGTACGCCTTCGATCAGCAGCGAGCCGAAGGCCAGGAGCTCGCCCATGCCCCAGTCGACTCCGCCGTCGTGCGTCATCTTCGCGCGACGCTCGAAGAGCCGGGCGACCTTGGGATGGGGCGTGAACCCGTCGGGGATCTGGAGGTGGGCGTCGCCGATGCGGCGGATGATGGCGGCGGTCGTGCTGCTCGTCCAGCCGATCATCGTGCCCGCGTCGGGCTGCTGGGCCGCCGGCAGCTCCAGGCCCGCGATGGCGTCGAGGTCTCCGCCGTCGGCGGCGGCCTCGGCGTCTTTGACGTCCTGGAAGGCCCGGTCGAGGGTCGCGTGGTAGTCGTGCTCGAAGGCCTCCGCCTGCTCGGCCGTCATCTCGCCGCGTCCCAGGAGGGCCTCTTTGTAGAGCTGGCGGGTCGTGCGCTTGGAGTCGATGAGCGAGTACATGACGGGCTGGGTCATCGACGGGTCGTCGCCTTCGTTGTGGCCGCGGCGGCGGTAGCAGATCACGTCGACGACGGCGTCCTTGTGGAAGGCTTGGCGGTACTCGTAGGCCAGTCCCGCCGCGCGCACCACGGCCTCGGGGTCGTCGCCGTTGACGTGGAAGATCGGCACCTGGAGGCCTTTGGCGACGTCCGTCGAGTAGTTCGAGGAGCGGCCGGAGTTCGGGGTCGTCGTGAAGCCGATCTGGTTGTTGACGACGATGTGGATCGTGCCGCCCGTCCTGTAGCCGCGCAGCTGGGAGAGGTTGAGGACCTCGACGACCACGCCCTGGCCGGCGAAGGCGGCGTCCCCGTGGATGAGGATCGGGAGCACGGAGCGGCCGTCGTCGTCTTGTCCCTGGAGGTCCTGCCGGGCGCGGACGATGCCTTCGAGCACGCCGTCGGCGGCCTCCAGGTGGGAGGGGTTGGCCGCCAGGTAGACGCCCGTGGTCTCGCCGGCGGGCGAGGTGTAGACGCCCTCCGTCCCCAGGTGGTATTTGACGTCTCCGGAGCCGTGGACGCCCCGCGGATCGACCAGCCCGTCGAACTCGGTGAAGATCTGCCGGTAGGACTTGCCGGCGATGTTCGTCAGGACGTTCAGCCGGCCGCGATGCGACATGGCGATGGCCACCGAGTCGAGGCCGTCGCGCGCGGCTCCCGCCAGGATCGCGTCGAGGGCGGGGATCAGGGACTCACCGCCCTCCAGGGAGAACCTCTTCTGCCCCACGTACTTCGTATGGAGGAAGGTCTCGAAGGCTTCGGCCTGGTTGAGCTTCCGGAGGATCTGGTGGCGTTCGGCGTCGGTGAGCCTGGCCCGCGGCCGCTCGAGGCGCTCCTGGAACCAGCGCCGCTGAGCCGGGTCGGTGATGTGCATGTACTCGAATCCGATGGACGAGCAGTAGGTGCTGCGGAGCTGGGAGAGCACCTCGCGCAGCGTCATCTCGCTGCCCGGCATGAAGTCCCCGGCGGGGAAGCGCCGGTCGAGGTCCCACGACGTCAGGCCGTAGCTCGACAGGGACAGGTCCGGGTGTCGGCTGGGCCGGAAGGCGATGGGGTCCAGGTCGGCGATGAGATGCCCGCGCGAACGGTAGGAGTGGATGAGGCTCGCCACCCGCGCGGGCTTGCCGAGCTGGTTGGACGGGTTGTATTCGACGTCGCGCTCCCAGGCGTACGGCTCGGTCGGCACGTGGAGGGACCGGAAGACCCGGTCGTAGAAGCCGTCCAGGCCCGTCAGCTTGGTCTCCAGCAGGCGCAGGAACTCGCCCGACGTCGCGCCCTGGATGATGCGGTGGTCGTACGTGGAGGTCAGGGTGAGGACCTTGGAGACCCCCATGCGCGCCAGCGCGAAGTCCGAGGTCCCGGCGAACCCGGCCGGATAGGCCATCGAGCCGACGCCGATGATCGCGCCCTGGCCCGTCATGAGGCGCGGCACCGACTGGGTGGTGCCGATCCCTCCGGGGTTCGTCAGGGACACCGTCGTCCCCTGGAAGTCCTCGACGCCGAGGCTGCCCTCCCGGCCCCTGCGGACGAGGTCCTCGTAGGCGGTGAGGAACTCGCGGAAGGTCATGAGCTCGGCGTCCTTGACCGAGGGGACGACGAGCGTGCGCGAGCCGTCGGGACGGTGGGCGTCGATGGCCAGGCCGAAGTTGACGTGCTCGGGCCGGTGGACGGCGGGCCTGCCGTCCTGCAGCGTGTAGGAGCTGTTCATGTCCGGCATCTGGACGAGCGCCTCGACCACGGCGTAGGCGATCAGATGGGTGAAGCTCACCTTGCCGCCCCGCGTCGTCCTCAGGCGATCGTTGACGAGGGCGCGGTTGTCGAACATCGTCTTGACGGGGACCTGTCGGAAGGACGTCGCCGTCGGGACGGACAGCGAGGCGTCCATGTTCGCCGCGACCGACTTGGCGGTGCCCCTCATGCGGGTCGTCTCGCCCGAGGCGAGCGGGTCTGTGCTCGCGGCGAGGCTGAAGCGCTCGGCGTAGGGGGTCAGGGCCGGGCGCGCGGCCGCCAGGGGCGCAGGCGGCAGATCCGAGCGCGTGGAGACCGCCTCATCCGTGTCCTGGCGCGAATCCGACGTGGCGCGGATCTCGATCTGCGCGCGAGCCGTCTGAGGGTCGGATCGCCTGTGCGCCTCCGGCCCGCCGGAGTCCATCGGCGGGCGCCCCTCCGCCTTCCATCGCCGGAAGAGCTCGCCCCACTGCGGGGGGACCCCCGAGGGATCGTCGAGGAATGCGATATAGAGGTCCTCGATGAAACCTTGATTCGGCCCGAAGTCACTGTGCGTCTGCGATGACACTGTCCGCCTCATCTGATAGTGGGAATCCGACGAGTCAAGGCTACGAGACTTTCGGCGGCGTTTCACACACGCCGCGACCATGTCGGAGGATTCCGCCCGTATCGAGGGGATCGCGGGCCCTCCCGCCGAGGCTCCGGCGGGTCTCAGGGGCCGGCCGAAGGGGCCGTGACCGAATTCGCTAACCCGCGCAAAGCGCGGAATTCCGCAGATGGGGACGGTTTACCGAGGCGAATGCGCTGAACCGTGTGGCCGGCCTGTGATCGTTCCGTTATCATTTCATGACAGCGGCGGCGATTGGCTGCCTGACACACATGAGGCGAAAACAAAGGACGATGAGTGGGTAAACATACGGCAGACAGCGGGGCTTGGGAAGAAGCCCAGCCGTTGCGCGCCCGTTCTCGCCGAGGCGAGCTTCGGGCAGGCGAATCGAATCCCGTCGAGCATCCTCCGGCTCGTCGGCGTGCGTACGGCGAGCGCGAAGGGGGAGAGACCCCGCCGCCCCGCGCAGGCGCTCCGTCTGAGCAACGGGAGGGAGCGGCTCCACCTCGCCGTTCCCACCGTTTCGAACAGACCGCCAGCGCCCCCGGCAAGGCCGACGCCGCCTCCCCCTCACCGAAGCATCCGTCCCGTCGGCGCCAGACTCAACTCTCCTCATCCCAGGAAACCGCCCAGCTTCAGGAGAGGCCGGCACCTGGGGCGTACACGCCCGCTTCCGCCCCGGCGGGTCAGGAACCCCCGGCCACGCGCCGTTCGCGGCGTCTCCAAGCCGCCGTCGACAACAGGATCCAGGCCGGCCAGCCGCATCGGAACGCCGGGAACCCGGCCGGCGGCGAAGGCGCCGAGGGGGATCAGACCCCCCGCCGTTCGCGCAGGGGGGCGGCGTATCCGCAGGCCCAGCAGCAGGCGGCTCCTCACGACGTCGGCCGCGACTACGCCGCGATGGCGCGCCGGGCTAGACGCACGCCGCCTCCCCGCCCGGAGCAGGTGGGCGACGACCCCAACGCCACGTTGGTGTTCGACGCCGTCGAGGATTCCGACGATTCGGGGGATGAGACGCCGGACTCGGCCGGGCAACGCGATTCGAACGGACGGGACCCGTCGGGCGGCGGCGAGACGGAGGCGGATGCCCGCGGGCACTCTCCGGCCAGGCGGGTCAGAAGCACCGATCGCCAGTTCACCGACGTCATGGTCGACACCGAGATCGCGGAGGTCATCTCCGAGGGAGCGGCGCTCTCCCGCGTTGAGCGCAGGAGGCGCATGGCCCTCCATACGCCCGAGAGGCCGATCCTCTCGGAGCAGGGCGCCAGTTTCGGCTCCCGCAAGTGGATGATGCAGGGCGTGGCCGCCGGCGCGATCACGCTCATCGCCGTCGGCGTGCCGATCCTCGGGAACTCGGGCGGGACGACGGCCAACGCGAGCCAGAACCTCACCGGCTCCTACGTCGGGGCCAACGCACGGCAGGCCAACGGCACCACACCCTCGGCACTCACCGGCGACCCCTCGGCGCAGGCGCGGTCCGCCGAGCAGGCCATCTCCTCCGAGGCGGAGAAGAACCCCTCGGGTTCTCTGTGCTCGGCCGAAGGCGCCCAGGGCGTGCGCGCCGCCCACGTCAAGGACACCTCCAACACGGTGGTCTCGCCTCTCCCGGAGGGGGTGTACCGGCTCACGTCGCCCTTCGGGTACCGAGTCGACCCGATCTCCGGCGGCTATTCGGAGCACGCGGGCCAGGATTACGCTGCCCCGATGGGCACGCCGATCCACGCTGTGGCCGAAGGCGTCGTCACCCACGCTGGCCCGGGAATCCAGGGGCGGTCGAACAATCTCATCATCATCCAGCACAAAATCAACGGCGAGACGTTCTACACGTGGTACATCCACATGTACGACAACGGCGTGCTCGTCAAGAAAGGCGACAAGGTCAAGGCGGGGCAGACGATCGGCTTGGTCGGCTCCAACGGGAATTCGACCGGCCCGCACCTGCATCTCGAGGTCCACTCCGCGGCCGACAAGCTCATGGATCCCGTCGCCTTCCTGAAGAGCCACGGAGCGCAGGACCCCACTAAGCTGTGCAACTGATGCCGCGCCTGTACTCCGTCGGAGAGCCCGTCATCCTCGCCCACCGCGGCGGAGCCGTCGACTACGCCGAGAACTCGCCCGAGGCCTTCGCCGCGATGCGCGATCTCGGCTTCCGGTACATCGAGACGGACGCGCGCGCCACGTCCGACGGCGTGGCCGTCCTCTGCCACGACGAGACCCTGGACAGGACCACCGACTCGAAGGGGCCGATCTCCGCCCGCACGTGGCGCGAACTGCAACAGGTCCGCGGCAAGGACGGGAACGGCATCCTGCGCGTGGACGAGGCGCTCAAGGCCTACCCCGACGTCGTGTTCAACATCGACGCGAAGAGCGACCGGGTGGTCGTCCCGCTGGCCCGCGCCATCCGCGTCGGCGATGCGAGGGACCGCGTGTGCGTCGCCAGCTTCTCCGAGCGGCGTCTGCGCAGGCTGCGCGGCTTCCTGCCCGGGGTCGCCAGTTCCCTCGGGGCGGGCTCGGTCGCCAGGATCGCCGCCGCCGCGCGGACGTTCGGCCCGGTCAGGAGCCGCCTGCTCGCTTCGGTTCCGGGGCCCGGCGACGGAGTGCAAGCCGCCCAGGTCCCCTTGAGGGCGCGCGGTGTGCTGGTGCTCACCCAGGGCTTCCTCAAGGCCGCCCACTCCCGGGGCATCGCCGTGCACGTGTGGACGATCGACGACGTCGCCGCGGCGACCCGCCTCCTGGACATGGGAGTCGACGGGATCGTCACCGACGTGCCCGAGCTCATGCGCGACGCCTTGCGCGACCTCGGATACGAGCTGGCGAGCTAGCCGGACGGAACGAGCTAGCCGGGAGGGGCCAGACAGCCGCCGGGCGGAGGGAGGGCGGTGTCATGCCGCCGGCGCCCGGGACCGCTCGGCCGGCCATTCCCCCTCTCCGAAAAGTCATCGGTCGCCGAGTCTTTCATTGCCGTTCCTCAGGGGAGCGGGCCGCCGGCGTGAACCATACCACGACGACCCCGATGGGGTTCGTGCGAGAACCTCTTCAGATATATCCGAAGAATCTGTCCCTCCACGTGGACGGCCAGTCGTGATCGCCGTCGTATGGGTCGTCCAACGGATCCTCGCTGATATGAATGTAGCCGAGACGTCCGAGGGCGTCTTCGATGCGGGTCCTGTCGGAGGCCGCCATCGACTCCGCCGTTTCCGCATCGCTCCACGCCGCGGGATTCTCGAGTGCGACGATGGTCATTCTCCCGAAGTTGCTGATGGACACCACGATGCGGGCCGGGCTGTCGAGGACGGTCTCCGGGATCTCGATCCGGCCCAGCTCGGCGGTGTCCTGCATGCGGTCGTCATGCTTGCAGGAGCAGGAGAACTCCTCGTCGATGGCCTCGGCGAGGAGTTTGAAGCGCTTGTGCTCGGTGCGGTGACGGAAGTCCGCGGGCACCTCCGCATACCGCGGATCCGGATCGTCGAGGCTGCGGAGAAGCCTCAGGGTTTCCGAGGCGGACAGCATGACGGACGGCTCGCCCGTCGACACATCGATGCGCGGGTCCCAGCGGTTCCGACTGCGCTCGATGATCTTGCGGACGGCGTGACCGATCCGCTCGCGCCAACGTCGCAGGAAGAATGTCATATCGGTGAGTCTTTCTCGTGAATGCCAATGGGGCGCGGGGGAACAGATGGACAATGACACCAAGGGGCCTCGGCCGGCCCGCGTCCGTCTGGTCTCCACCTCCGAGAACGTCGACCAGACCCCCGACGGCATCATGAGCTCCATCGCCGAGTTCTACAGCCGGAACCTGGCCAACGAGGTCGTCGAGGGCATGAGCGAGAAGGCCAGGAACGGCGGCGCCAACGTCAAAGCGCCCCTGGGCTGCCGCAACGTTCGCGCCCGTGACGCCCAGGGCCACGAGATCCGCACCGTCGGGCTCGATCCCGAACGCGCACCGCTCATGAGACTGGCCTTCACCGAGTACTCCACCGGCAACTGCACGGTCTGCGCTCTGGCCAAGCACCTGACCGGCCTGACAACGTCGCCGACGCCGAACAAACCGGCTACGACCGTCCTCCACGGGGCGCTTGCAAAACCTGCTGCGTCACCCCTGCTACAAGGGCGTCGTCACCGGGCGTGGAGCACCCCAGACAGGATTCGAACCTGCGACCTTTTGCTCCGGAGGCAAACGCTCTATCCACTGAGCTACTGGGGCTCGTCGGATAACTGTAGCAGCTTTGGGGCGCTCCGGTCGCCGGGCGTGCGCGCCGCGCGTGCGGATCCTGTGTGCCCCCACGTGTAGCCGCCGGCGTAGAGGCGTCCGCGTCGCGTGCGGATCCGGTCCGTACCACGTTATCGAGGTGCCGTCCGAATATGCGTCCGCCGCCTGCGGATCCGCCTCGTCGACGCGGCGGGAGCGGGCACCGGCGGACCGTCAGGGCACAGGCGGGCCGGCCGCGGGGCATGGGCATGGACCGAATACGGACCGGATGCCGAACCGCGTAGGATGAGGTGTGTGACTCCTGAAGAACTCAGTCGGCTGATCGCCGCAGTACTCGCCGAGGCCGTCGCGGACGGCTCGTTGACCGTTGAGGGGGAGCTCCCGGTGGTACGCGTGGAGCGTCCGCGTTCCCGGGAGCATGGTGATTGGGCGACGAACGTCGCCATGCAGTTGGCCAAGCGAGCGGGGGTCGGGCCGCGCGATCTGGCCGGGATGCTGGCGGCTCGCCTGGCCGGGCATGAAGCGATCGCCTCCGCCGAGGCGGCGGGCCCGGGGTTCGTCAACGTCCGTCTGTCGGCCGCCGCTGCGGGGGAACTGGCGCGTACGATCGTGCAGGCCGGCCCGGATTACGGGCGCAGCGCCGTCCAGGCGGGCAGCGTGGTGAATCTGGAGTACGTCTCGGCCAATCCGACCGGGCCGCTGCACATCGGGCATGCCCGATGGGCCGCCGTCGGCGACGCTCTGGCTCGGATCCTGGCCTTCACGGGCGCCGAGGTGGTGCGCGAGTACTACTTCAACGATCACGGCAATCAGATCGACCACTTCGCCGATTCCCTTCTGGCCAGCGCGGTGGGCCGTGAGATCCCGGCCGACGGCTACGGCGGCCAGTACATCGAGGACATTTCGCGGGCGGTGATCGACCAGTGCGTTCAGGCGGGCGAGCCGGATCCGCGCGCACTGCCCCAGGCCCAGGCTCGGGAGGTCTTCCGCTCGCGCGGCGTAGAGCTGATGTTCGAGGAGATCAAGGCCTCGCTGCACGAGTTCCGTTCCGATTTCGACGTGTTCTTCCACGAGCAGTCCTTGCACGAGTCGGGGGCCGTGGCCCGGGCCATCGAGCGGTTGCGCGAGCGCGGCGTGATCTTCGACCGGGAGGGCGCGGTGTGGCTGCGCTCGACGGATTTCGGGGACGACAAGGACCGGGTCATCATCAAGTCCGACGGTCAGGCCGCCTATTTCGCGGCTGACCTGGCCTACTATCTGGACAAGCGCGCCCGCGGGGCAGACCGGTGCGTGCACATGCTGGGGGCCGACCATCACGGATACATCGGGCGCATGTACGCGATGGCGCGTGCTTTCGGCGACACGGCCGGCCCGGGGCGGAACATGGACATCCTCATCGGCCAGTTGGTCAACCTCGTGCGCGGCGGCGAGCCGGTGCGCATGTCCAAGCGGGCCGGGAACGTGGTCACGATGGAGGACCTGGTCGAGATGGTCGGGGTGGACGCCGCCCGGTATTCGCTCGTGAGGGCCTCTGTGGACACCACCCTCGAGCTCGATTTGGACGTGGTGGCCTCGCGCACCGCAGACAACCCGGTCTTCTACGTCCAGTACGCCCACGCGCGGACGTGCTCGGTGGCGGCCAACGCGGCCGAGCACGGCGTGCGCCGCCAGGACGGCTTCGCCCCCGAGACCCTTACGGCGCCCGACTGCGATCTGCTCGGGGTGCTGGCCGGCTTCCCGGACGCGGTCTGCACGGCCGCAGAGCTGCGCGAGCCCCATCGCGTGGCCCGCTACCTGGAGGAGCTGGCCGGGGCCTACCACGCCTGGTACGCCAAGACCCGCGTCACCCCGCGCGCCGGCCAGGACGTCACCGCCCTGCACCGCACCCGGCTGTGGATCAACGACGCCGCGCGCCAGGTCCTGGCCAACGGCCTAGACCTACTCGGCGTACAAGCACCCGAGCGGATGTAGCGGCTGCGAGCCCGGCGCGGCCGGCCCCTCGCCGGGCTCGCGGCCGCCCCGCCCCATTCCCGATCCCCGTCCACCACCGCTTCGCGGCCCCGTCATGCGCGAAAGGAACATCCATGATCAACCGCCTCGACATCCTTGCGGCTCCCGAACCCGACGGCGCGACGTCGGGCGTGTGGCCGACCACGCTCAGACGCCTCGACTCCGGCGAGTTCTCGGTGGGCGGGGTGGCGGTCGGCGAGCTCGTCGCCGAGTTCGGCACGCCCCTGTACGTGCTGGACGAGGCCGAATTCGCCCGGCGCGCACGCGCCTGGAAGGCGGCGATGGAGGAGGCCTTCGCCGACCTGGCCGAGACCGACGTCTACTACGCGGGCAAGGCGTTCCTGTGCATCGCCGTGGCGCGCACCGCCGCGATGGAGGGGCTGGGAGTCGACACGTGCACGGAGGGCGAGCTGGCGACGGCGCTGGCGGCAGGCGTCCCCGGGTCCCGCATCGGGCTGCACGGCAACAACAAGTCGCGCGCGGAGATCAGCCTGGCCCTGGACCACGGGATCGGCCACCTGGTCGTCGACTCCCTGCCCGAGCTCGCCCTGGTCGATTCGATCGCGGCCGAACGCGGCGTCGTCGCCGACGTCATGCTGCGCGTGACGACCGGCGTCCACGCGGGCGGGCACGAGCACATCGCCACCGCCCACGAAGACCAGAAATTCGGCCTGTCGATCGCCGACGGGGCCGCCCGCCGCGCCGTCGAACAGGCCGTCGGAGCCGAACACGTGCGCCTGACGGGCCTGCATTCGCACATCGGTTCGCAGATCCTGGCGGTCGCCGGCTTCCGGGCCGCCGCGGAGGCGGTCCTACGGCTGCGGGCCGAGGCTGTGCGCGAGCTGGGGATCGAGATCCCCGAAGTCGACTTCGGCGGGGGGTACGGGGTGCGCTACACGGTGCTCGACTCCATTCCGCCGTCGCCCGCGGAGTTCGCGTCGATTCTGGCGGAGGCGGCGGCCGCCAACGTCGAGGAGACGGGCGTGCCGGCTCCCCGCGTCTCCATCGAGCCCGGCCGATCGATCGTCGGCCCGGCCGGGATGACCCTCTACACGGTCGGGACGATCAAGACCGTCGAGGCCGAGGACGGCCCGCGCCGCTACGTCTCCGTGGACGGCGGCATGAGCGACAATCCGCGGCCCATACTGTACGGGGCAGACTACACGGCCGCCTTGGCGTCGCGTGCGCCGTCGGAGGGCGTGCGCACCCGGATCGTCGGCAAGCACTGCGAGAGCGGCGACATCGTGGTGCGCTCCGTCAGCCTGCCGGCCGACCTCGCCGCGGGCGACATCCTCGCCGTCCCCGCGACCGGCGCCTACGGCCGCTCCATGGCCAGCAACTACAACCACGTGCCGCGCCCCGGCGTGGTGGCCGTGCGCGACGGAAGGGCCCGCTGGATCGTCAGGCGCGAGACCGTGGCCGACATCCTCGCCCTCGACGCCGGATACGGGAAGTAACAGGCGGGGTCGGGTCCGGCGCGCCGCGGGGACGGCGGGGGCCGGTGTCAACCACGCACTTGCATACGGGCATCGCGCGGTGTGTGCTTACTTCCGTAGCTCCCCGCCGTTCGCAAGGACTGGCGGGGTTTACTCTGCTCGCCCCTGTGCGGTCGGCCTCCCCTGCGCGGCGGGCGTCTTCGCGCCCCGGCTATCGCGCCGACGACCAGCGTGCGAAGGAGCGCAGGACCGGCTCTAGCTCGGCCAGGGGGACCTGCCCGGGAGCCGACGCCTCGCCGACGGCGGCGAAGGTCGCGCACGAGCCGAACTGCCCGGCCGCCGCCCGCGAGATCACCCCGAGCGGTCCCATCGAGACGGCGATGACCGGCGCGTCGAGCGTTCGGGACGCTTCGGACGAGGCCGCGAGCAAGGTCAGGACGTCCTCCATGCGCTTCGGCATGCAGGCGATCTTCGCGACGTCGGCGCCCGAGCCGGCCATGGCTGCCAGACGGGCGAGGATCCTCTCGCGCGGGGGAGTGGCCCCGAAATCGTGGTACGAGGCGACGACGGCGACTCCGGCCGCGTGCGCGGCCTCGGCCACGCGGGCGGTCAGGCCGGGGGCGCGGAAGTGCTCGACGTCCACCGCCTGCACGCCGCCGCCGCGGACGAGCGCGTCGAGGAGGGCCTCGTATTCTGCCGGCGAGATGGCGCTGGCCCCGCCTTCGGACGCCGTCCGGAAGGTGGCCAGGAGGGGGCGGCCCGCCGCGGCGGTCAGGTGAGAGGCCGCCTCGAGAATGGAGTCGACGCCTCCGGAACTCGGCGCGCCGCGGGGCGCGTCGCCGGGGGGCGCGGCCCGGAAGCCGGCGAAATGGTCGATCCGCCATTCGACGATGTCGCATCCGGCTTGGGCTGCGGCCGCGCATTCGGCCAGGAGCGCCTCCAGGCTCGAAGCCGTCAGCGGCACGATCGTCTTGGGGATCCCCTCGCCGAGGACGATCCTTCCGGGCACGCCGCCGAGCGTCACCGTGCGCATGAGGCCTCCCTCGTCCCGTCCGTTCGCGATCCCCCGCCGATCGCCGGCGAGGCGACGGGCGCAGGCTCTCCTCACCCGCTTCCGCCGCGCCGCCCGCGGGTCAAGTCTAGCGTCGCGCCCCGATCCGGCGCTCCCGGAACCGGCCGGCGCGCATGGAACGGTACTGACGCGGGGCGTCCGGCCGGGTAAGCTACTCCCAGCGAAAGGAGAATGCGTGAAAGACGTGAGGATCGGCCTGCTCGGGTGCGGGACCGTGGGCACTCAAGTGGCTCGCCTGCTCGAAGAGCAGTCGCAGGACTTGGCCGCGCGATCGGGCGCCAGGCTCAAGGTCGTCGCAATAGCCGTACGGGACCTGGAGGCGCCGAGGGACCCGGCGATCGACCGCGGCCTCCTGACCGACGACCCGCACCGCGTCATCTCGCAGGCCGACATCGTCATCGAGCTCATCGGCGGCGTCGAACCCGCGCGAAGCCTCATCCTCGAAGCGTTCCGAACGGGCGCCTCCGTGGTCACCGGCAACAAGGCGCTCCTCGCCGCCCACGGGCCGGAACTGTACCAGGCTGCGGCCGCCGCCGGCGTCGACCTGTACTACGAGGCCGCCGTCGCCGGCGCGGTCCCGGTCGTCTACGGGCTGCGCGAATCCCTGGCGGGCGACCGCATCATGGCCGTCCTCGGCATCGTCAACGGCACCACCAATTACATCCTCGACGAGATGACCACCAAGGGCATGGACTTCGGCGAAGCCCTCGCCAAGGCCCAGGAGCTCGGGTACGCGGAGGCCGATCCGTCCGCCGACGTCGACGGCCTGGACGCCGCCGCCAAGTGCGCGATCCTCGCCTCCCTCGCCTTCCACACGCGGGTGGCCCTCGACGACGTCCACGTCCACGGCATCCGCCACATCACCGCGGACGACGTCGCCACCGCCGCTCGGTCGGGCTGCGTCGTCAAGCTCATCGCCTCGGCCAAGCGCCGTCCGGACGGCATCGAGTTGCACGTGGGCCCCACCCTCGTGCCCGCCACGCATCCGCTGGCTTCGGTGCACGGGCCGTTCAACGCCATCGTCATCGAGGCGGAGGCGGCCGACCGGCTCATGTTCTACGGCCGCGGCGCCGGCGGGGCGCCGACCGCTTCGGCGGTTCTCTCCGACGTCGTCGCCGCGGCGTCGCATCGGGTGGACGGCGGGCACGCCCCCCGGGAGCTCGTGTACGCCGACCTGCGCGTGCTCGCCCCGCAGGAGGGGCGCTCCCGGTTCCAGGTGGAGTTCACCGTGCTCGACGAAGTCGGCGTCCTGACCAGGGTGACGAGCGCCTTCGCGTCCCACGGCGTGTCGATCCGCTCGGTCGTGCAGGGCGTCGGCGAGGGCGGACTCGCCCGCCTGACCGCCACGACCCACGAGGCCTGCCAGGCCGACCTCGAGGCTACCCTCGCAGAGCTCTCCTCCGCGCCCTTCGTCGCGGAGGTCCATCACGTCAATCGAGTGGAGGAGTCCTGATGGCGCACCAGTGGCGCGGTCTGATCGCCGAATACCCCGATCGCCTCCCCTTCGGCGAGGGAGATCCGGTCGTCACCCTCCGCGAAGGGGGGACGCCCCTCGTGCACGCCCCGGCGCTCGACGCGCGGACCGGCGCGACGGTCTACGTCAAAGTCGAAGGGGCGAACCCCACGGGCTCCTTCAAAGACCGGGGGATGACCACGGCCATCTCCCGCGTCCTGCAAACCGGCGTCAAGGTTGTGGCATGCGCCTCGACGGGCAACACGTCGGCCTCGGCGGCGGCCTATGCCGTGGCCGCCGGGCTGCAGTCGGCCGTCGTCCTGCCCGCGGGCAAGATCGCGGCGGGGAAGCTGGCGCAGGCGATCGTCCACGGCGCGACGCTCATCGCCGTGGACGGCAATTTCGACGACTGCCTGCGCATCGTCCGGGAGCTGACCGAGACCCACCCCGTGGCGCTCGTCAACTCGGTCAACCCCTACCGGCTCCAAGGCCAGAAGACGGCCGCCTTCGAGATCGTCGACCAACTGGGCGACGCCCCCGACATCCACGTCCTGCCCGTCGGCAACGCGGGCAACATCACCGCCTACTGGATGGGGTACAGCGAATACGCGGGCCGCACGACCCTCGCCTCCCTCGACGAGACCGCGACGCGCCTGCCCGCGGCCTCCACCAAGCTGCCCGAGATGTGGGGCGTCCAGGCGTGGGGGGCCGCGCCGCTCGTGCTCGGCGAGCCCGTCGACGAGCCGGAGACCGTCGCCACGGCGATCCGCATCGGAAACCCGGCCTCGTGGAAGTACGCCGAGGCGGCCCGCGACGATTCGCACGGGTGGATCGACCGCGTCACCGACGAGCGGATCCTGGCGGCCCAGGCGGTTCTCGCAGCCGAGGTCGGCGTGTTCGTCGAGCCCGCCTCCGCGGCCTCCGTCGCGGGCCTCATCCAAGCGGCCGAGGCGGGCAGGGTCCCGCAGGGCGCGACCATCGTGTGCACGGTCACCGGCAACGGGCTCAAGGACACGGCCACGGCGCTGGGCGGCCGCGAGGTCGACATCGACCCCATCGCCCCCACGGTCGAGGCGGCGGTCGCCGCTCTGGCACTCTGATGCGGTTCGCGCGCGCCACCGCCGCGGTCCGCGTCCCGGCGACGTCCGGCAACCTCGGCCCGGGATTCGACTCGATGGGCATGGCCCACAATCTGTGGGACGAAGTTCATGTCCGGCTCACCACCGGGGCGACCCGGGTGGTGATCCAAGGCCAGGGGAGGGCCAGCCTGCCCACCGACGAGTCGCACCTGATCGTCCGCGCCATGCGGCGCGGCTTCCAGGCCGCGGGGCTTCCCGAGGCCGGGATCGAACTGACCTGCAGGAATGGCATCTACCAGGGCCGGGGCCTGGGCTCGAGCGCGGCCGCCGTCGTCGCGGGGCTCCTGCTCGTGCGCGGACTCGTCGACCACCCCGAGGAATTCGACGACGCCGCGGTCCTCTCCCTGGCCACCGGATTCGAGGGGCACCCCGACAACGCCGCTCCCGCGCTGCACGGCGGAATCGTCCTCTCCTGGGTGAAGGACGACCCCGGCCGGGCGGCTCCGCCCGCCGAACCGGGCGCGGGGGAGGCCTCGGGCCCAGCGGGAGCGGACGGCTTCGCCCATGCGGACGGTCCGGCGCCCCCGGGCGAGGCCGGGGAGGGGTCTCCCAGCCCGGCCGTGGGCGTGGCGAGGATCGAGGTGGCGCCGGAGGTCAGAACGACTCTGCTCGTTCCCAACGCCGAGCTCGCCACGCGCGAAGCGCGTTCGGTCCTGCCCAGTGAAGTCCCCCACGCCGACGCCGCGTTCACCGCGGCCCGGGCGGGCCTGCTCGTCGTCGCCCTGGAGCGCTCTCCGGAACTGCTCTTCGAAGCCACGCGCGAACGCCTGCACCAGGACTACCGCGCCGATTCGATGCCGCAGTCCGCCGAGGTGCTCCGCGCGCTGCGCGAAGCGGGGTGGCCCGCCGTGATCTCGGGGGCCGGCCCCTCGATCCTCGTCTTCGACGAAGTGGACCGGAAAACGGCGGATCTTCTAGCCGATCGGGGCTTCCGCGCGCTGCGCTCGGGGGTCGGACGAAAGGCGCATCTCATAGACGTTTAGCAAAATGGAGTAAATTGCTGCTACGCTTAGCTCCAGCCCGGACTGTCGCAATGCGCCCCGGGTGTACCCCACCGAATTTACGCACATTCGGTGTCTTTTCTCCACTACGTTAGATTTCCGGGTGTGCCGGGAATCCGAGGAAGGAACCTCGTGAGTCAAGTCAATCTCGGGGCGATCTCGACCATGCGTCTGCCCGAGCTGAAGGAAGCCGCCAAAGCGCTGGGTCTTCAGATCGACCCCAAGGCCAAAAAGGCTGAAATCGTCGCGGCTATCCGAGGGGTTACAGGCCCAGCCCGCCGCGGGCGGCCGCCGAAATCGAAGAAGGATAGAGCGCAGGCCTCGCTGCAGGTCTCGAAGGCCGCCGAGGAGGCCGCTTCCGCGGTTGAGGCGCCATCGGAGCCGGAGAGCCCGGGGCACGCGGATGAGTCCGCGCACAACGGCGAATCCTCCGCCCGTCCCGAGCCGGAGGGGAGCGGCCAGCCCGAGCCGGAAGAGGGCGCCCAGGCATCACGCACGCCGGACGTCGAACCGGATCGCGACGCCGCTCCGCAGAACGCCGAACCGGCTCAGAATGCGGCCCCGCCGAACGCCCAGCCCGCGTCGAGCGGAGAGGCGGGCGGAACTCCCGCGGACTCGAGCCGCCAGGACGAACAGGGCGGCTCCCGGCAGGGGAAGGCTCAGCCGTTCAACGGCTCCGCCTCGGCGGGCAAAGGCGGCCGGCCGGGGAAGAAGCCCGACAGGAAGCCCGACCCCGCCTCGCTGGACCTCGATCTTCCCGATCCGAAGCCCGAGCGCGAGGTCCTCTCGCGCCGCCAGCGCAGGGAGCGCAACGAGCGCCTCAACAGGAACCGCAACAACCGCTCGGAGATGTCCGCCTCCGACAAGCGCGCGGCCCTCGACGCCATCGGGGAGGCGGCCGAGCGCCGCGCCGGCGGCGGCAACGAGGGCGGCGAACGCGGCCGCGGACGCCGCGAACGCAACAAAAACCGCAGCCGGGATCGCGAAAGCGGGTTCGCCCCGCGGGTTCGCGACGACGAAGAGCTGCTGCCGGTGGCCGGCATCCTGGACTTCGAAGGGAACAACGCGTTCTTGCGCACCGGCGGATACCTCCCCGGCGCCAACGACGCCGCCGTCCCCCAGCAGATCGTCAAGCAGTTCGGGCTCCGCCGCGGCGACGCGATCGTCGGCGCGGTCCGCCCGCGCGGCGAGAACGAGACGAACCACTACAACAACCGCGGGCGCAACCAGAATCGCAAGCACAACGCCTACAACCAGCTGGTCAAGATCGACACGATCAATTCGCTCGACCACGAGCGCTCAGCCCTGCGCCCCGAGTTCAACAAGCTGACCCCGCTCTATCCGCAGGAGATGCTGCACCTGGAGACGACCCCCAAGGCGATGACGCCGCGCGCCATCGACCTCGTCGCCCCGATCGGCAAAGGCCAGCGCGGCCTCATCGTCGCCCCTCCCAAGGCGGGCAAGACGATGGTCATGCAGCAGATCGCCATGGCCATCGCCTCGAACAATCCGCGCGTCCACCTCATGGTCGTCCTCGTCGACGAGCGGCCCGAGGAGGTCACGGACATGAAGCGCCTGGTCAAGGGCGAGGTCATCGCCTCGACCTTCGACCGCCCGGCCTCGGACCACACGATCGTCGCCGAGCTCGCGATCGAGCGGGCGAAGCGACTCGTCGAGCTCGGGCAGGACGTCGTCGTGCTCCTGGATTCGCTGACCCGGCTTTCGCGCGCCTATAACCTTGCGGCGCCGACGTCGGGCCGGATCCTCTCCGGCGGCGTGGACGCGGCGGCTCTCTACCCGCCCAAGAAATTCTTCGGGGCGGCCCGGAACATCGAGGACGGCGGCTCGCTGACGATCATCGCCTCCGCGCTCGTGGAGACGGGGTCGAAGATGGACGAGGTGATCTTCGAGGAGTTCAAGGGCACGGGCAACATGGAACTGCGCTTGTCGCGCCAGCTGGCCGATCGCCGCATTTTCCCCGCCATCGACGTCAACGCCTCCGGTACGCGGCGCGAAGAGCTGCTGTTCGCGACCGAGGAGCTCAAAGTCATCTGGCATCTGCGCCGCGCGCTGGGCACGCTCGACGTGCCGGAGGCTTCGGACTTCCTGCTGGGACGGCTGCGCAAGACGGAGTCCAACGCGGAGTTCCTCGTGTCGATTATGAAGTCGATGCAGGCCAGCGGGGCGACCGCCGGCTGACGGGGTGCTCGGCGGGGTGCTCGACAGGCGTTCGATGGACGTTTGACGGGCGTTCGATGGGCGACGGGGCCGTTGCCCGCAGGGGGGTTAGCGCCGAAATCGACCAACTGGACGCAGCCTGCAAACGGGCCTGCTGCTCGGGATGGTGGTCTGCGGGCTTGTTGCTCGACAGTCGGTTGTGCGGTTGGTTCCAGCGTTGGTCGGCTGGTTGAGTCGCTGACGGGCCTGCGGCCGGCCGTGAATGCAACCGCGACTAGGCGTCGTCGGCCGGCGGTCGAAACTGCCGGCGACTGCGATCTTGATGGATCGACGAAGCGACCCTGATCGAGGTCGGTCGGTGTGGGTGTCGTTCGACCCTCGCCCGCCCAAGGGCGGTCCCGACGCGTGGTTCGTCCCGATGTTTCGGTTCGGCCGCGCCCGCCCAAGGGCGGTCCGCGTGACGTTCTGCAGATTCGCGGACATCATCCCGTTGCAGGCCTCGCCTTGCTCATGGGGCGGTCAGCCGGGTGGCCTGCGACGTTCTGCGGGTCGTGGACCGTCAACTCGCTAGGCCTCAGGCTTCGCCGTACCCCGGTCGCCTCGCAGTTCCTCGTCTGGCCCCGCTTCGCCTCAGTACCCAGCTTCGCCCTATCTCACGGCCCTTCGCCGCCCCGCCTCACTCCGCCTCGCGGATGCGCGTCGGTGCTTCGCCGTGGCATAATGGCACGTCGGTTTCCGGTTCACCGGTTCGCCGCCGCCTGCCCGCCCGAGAGGCGCCCGGTTCGTGTAGTCGCCTTCAATGGAGCGTTCCCGTCGTGGGACGTCAGCGGAGGGTGTCTCACTCGTCGGCGCTCCGCCGGGCGGCGCACTCTACGCTCTCTACAGGGCGACGCGCTCGTCCGGGGAATAAACCGCTCAAGGCGGGTATTCCACCTCGACGGGTTCGGGCGGCGGGGCGCTCCGCCTGGAGCGGCCCTCGGACTGGACCCGGGACGTCAAACGATCCAAGGAGAAGACCATTATGAAGCAGGGCATCCACCCCGACTACCACGCCGTCAAAGTCACGTGCACTTGCGGCAACGAGTTCGAGACCCGTTCCACCCACGAAGGCGACGAGCTCCGCGTCGATGTGTGCAACGCCTGCCACCCCTTCTATACGGGCAAGCAGAAGATCCTCGACACTGGCGGTCGCGTCGCCCGCTTCGAGGCACGCTACGGCAAGCGCACCAAGTCCAAGTAGGCTCTGCCCGGCATCGACGCAGGCCGTGCCCGTCTTCGCCGACGCCGCTCACCTGCCGATTAGCGATCATGCCGGTGCTGTGTCCTGCCCGCGTGCATGACGGCTCGACTCCGGTCCGACGGGTCAGGTCCGGCGGCCGCAGTCCTGTCCGCATGCGAGGCGGCTCGACCGCACGCACGGGGACTACGGCGCCGAGACGATCGGCCCATCCGCATGCGCGGCGGTTCGACGCCTGCGCGGTCAATCGGTCGGCCGGGTCCGGTTCCCCTCGGAGAGCTCGACGCACCACCTGGGTGCGCGACGGTCCGCGCGCTTGCGCCCGTCTGCCCACGGGAATCAGCCCGTCGACGGCGCGAGCGAAGCCGCGCGGATTGACCGCGGCCCGGTTCGGACTTGGGCGATGGCTGCTCGACACCAGCCACGAAGGGGTCGAGGCGGCGCAGTCCGGTTCTGGCCTGGGCGATGGGCGATGGATTCGAGCCGGAGAGGTGAGTCCGCGCTGTTGGTCGAGGCCGGGACGGCGGCGATCCGGAAGTGCGGATCCGGATGCGCCGACGCGAGTTCGCGTCGACAGGGCGCATCGACGTCGGCAAGCGTGGAATCGACGCGGATCGGCAAATGGGCGAGTATGGGAACCGATGCGGATCCGCGAGCGCAGACCGTGAGCGATCCGCGAGCATGGCGCGCATGAGCCGGAAGCGTGGAAGCGCTGCCCGGGATGCGCAGGCAGGGTTCGGCCGGGATTCGGCCGAGTCGGGGATCCGAGGAGGAAACGTGAGCGATAGGGGCGGCAGGAAGGCCGAAGGGGACAAGCGGATCGAGCTCGCCGAGCAGATGCTCGACGAATACCGCCGAGTCGAGGCTGACATGTCCAGCCCCGCCGTGCTCGCCTCGCCTGAGAAGATGAGGGCTTTGGGGCGCCGCTACGCCGAATTGGGGAGGGTCGCGCGCGTCTACGGAGCATTCCTCGCGGCCCGCGCCGACTTGGACGAGGCGCGCGAGATCGTCGGGCTCGGAGGAGAGGACGCCGAGCTCTTCCGCCCCGAGATACCCGGCCTGGAGGAGGCCTTCGCCCAGGCCGAGTCGGCCCTTAAGGACGCGCTCATCCCCCGGGACCCCGACGACGCCCGCGACGCCATCGTCGAGGTGAAGGCCGGCGCCGGCGGCGAGGAGTCCGCCCTCTTCGCCGGAGACCTCCTGCGCATGTACCAGCGCTACGCCGAGGCCAAGGGCTGGATCACGCAGATCCTCGGCTCCATGCCGAGCGAACTGGGCGGGTACAAGGACGTTCAGATGGCGGTGCGCCTGCGCCACGCTCCCGAGGACCCGGCCGACGGCGTGTGGGCGCACCTCAAGTACGAGGCTGGAGTCCACCGCGTCCAGCGCATCCCCGTCACCGAATCGCAAGGCCGCATACACACGTCCGCGGCGGGGGTGCTCGTCTTCGCGGAGGTCGACGACCCCGGCGAAGTCGAGATCGCCGACGCCGACATCCGCGTCGACGTCTTCCGCTCCTCCGGCCCGGGCGGGCAGTCCGTCAACACAACGGATTCCGCCGTGCGCATCACGCATATTCCCACCGGCTTGGTCGTCTCCTGCCAGGACGAGAAGTCGCAGATCAAGAACCGCGAGTCGGCCATGCGCGTGCTCCGCGCGCGCCTGCGCCAGATCCAGCTGGAGCGTCAGGCCGAGGAGAACGCCGCCATGCGCCGCTCACAGGTCCGCACCGTCGACCGTTCCGAACGGATACGCACGTACAACTTCCCCGAGAACCGGGTCTCCGACCACCGCACGGGGTACAAGGCCCACAACCTCGACCAGGTCCTCGCCGGGGACCTCGAGCCGCTCATCGATTCGGCCCGCCGGATGGACGAGGCCGAGCGCATCGCCGCAGCCGAAGGCTGACTGGCCGGGCCCGGCAGACGCCCGCGGCCGAGACTGCGATGCGCGGCCGAAGCCGGCGACGGCGGACCGCCGGACGGCGGGAAGGCCGCATCGCGGACGCCCGCGAGTGCGCAGCCCGAAGCTCGACGGGGAGAGACCCGGCAGACGGCCCCGGCGAGGAGAGGCCCGAGGACCCGGAGCCGTGGGCAGCCGTGAGGCCGCACCGCGACAGGACGCGAAGCGAGTCGGAGCCGCGGCTGACTGGCGCGATTAGAGAACCGCGGCCGATTGGGAAAGTTGGAAGGGTAGTGGACCGAATGGGCTGGAACATGCTCGTCTTGGAGGCGACCGGCCGCTTGGCCGCCGTCGGAATCGACTCCCCGGCGTCCGACGCCCGGGAACTCGCCGAGCATGTCGCGGGCGAGAGGCTCGCCGTCGCCGCGGGTCCGACGCCCGAGCAGGAGAAGGCCTACCGCGGGCTCGTCGCGCGCAGGTGCGCCCGCGAACCCCTCCAGCACGTGACCGGCACGATGTACTTCCGCTTCCTCACGCTCGCCTGCACTCCCGAGGCCTTCATCGTGCGGCCCGAAACCGAGATGGTGGCGGGCGAGGCCATCGACGCCGCCCGCGAGGCCCTCGACGAACGCGGCGCGGCCACGGTCGTCGACCTGTGCACCGGCAGCGGGGCCATCGCCATAGCGGTCGCGACCGAAGTGCCGCGGGCCGAGGTGATCGGGGTCGAGAAGTCGCCCGGGGCGCTCGCCCTGGCGCAGCGGAACAACGCGGAATACGGCGGCCGCGTCAGACTCGTGGAGGGCGACGCCCGGGTGGCGCTGCGCGAGGAGGACGGCGGCGTGGACGTCGTCGTGGCCAACCCGCCGTACGTGTCGCCGCATCTGCGCCTGAGCCCGGAGGTCGAAGCCGACCCCGCCATGTCCCTGTGGGGGGGAGGCCCCGAGGGCCTCGACATGCCGCGCGCCGTCGTCGCACGCGCCGCCAGGCTCCTCAGGCCCGGAGGCGTCCTCGTCATGGAGCACGCGGAGAATCAGGCGAAGGCCCTGCGCGACGCGGCCTGGACTCGGGGTTTCTCCCTGGCCAGAACCGGGGCCGACCTGACCGGACGCCCCCGGTGGCTGTGGGCCCGGATGCCGCCGGCCGAGCTGATCGGCCGGCGGGCTGATCGGCCAGTCGGACTAAGCTAGTCGCGGAAGGAGCGAGAATGGGCAGTACGCGAACGGCAGGCACTTGCCGGGAGAAGGGCGGCGTGGAGGCGAATCCCGCTCTGAAGCGGGGGGGCGGCGGATCGGCGCCCGGCGCGCTCGCCTCGCAGGCCGCAGCGGGCACTTCGCAGGTTGCGGACGGCGCCTCGCGGCCCGCGGCGGAGGCGATCGACGCGGCGGTGCGCGCCATCCGCGCGGGAGAGCTCGTCGTGCTGCCGACCGACACCGTCTACGGGCTCGGCGCCGACCCTCGCGAGGAAGCCGCCGTCGACCGCCTCCTGACCGCCAAGGGCCGCGGCCGCGACAAGCCCTCGCCGGTGCTCGTGGCCTCCCTCGGGCAGGCGGAGGGCCTAGTCGAGCGCATCCCCGACGCGGCGGCCGCCCTCATGCGCGCCCACTGGCCGGGCGCCCTCACCCTCGTCCTGCCGGCGCGGCAGCTGGGATGGGACCTGGGAGAGACGAACGGGACCGTCGCGCTGCGCATGCCCGGCCATCCCGTGGCGCTGTCCCTTCTGCGCCGAACCGGGCCTCTGGCCGTCTCCTCGGCGAACCTCACGGGCCGGCCCCCCGCCACCAGCGTCGCCCAGGCGCGCGAGCAGCTCGGTGAGGCGGTGAGCGTCTACCTCGACGGCGGCGAGTGCCGCGGCGGCGCGCCCTCGACGATCGTCGGCTTCGACGGCGCGCGGATCCGCCTGTACCGCGAAGGCGCGGTCTCCCGGAGCGACCTCTCGCTCGTCGGGGAGGTGGCGGGCTAGTGCGCGTCTACCTGCTCATTATGATGGTCGCGGCGGCCGTCACCTTCGTCCTGGTCCCCGTCGCCAAGCGCCTGGCCCTGGCCCTGGGGGCGATCACCCAGGTGCGGGCCCGGGACGTGCACACCATCCCGATTCCCCGACTCGGCGGAGTCGCCATGTACGCGGGCTTCGTCGTGGCCTTCCTCGTCGCCTCGCAGATCCCCTACCTGGCGAAGGTCTTCGCCTTCGGGTCGGCTGCCTGGGGCGTGCTCGTCGGCGCGGGCCTCATGTGCCTGGTGGGCGCCGTCGACGACGTGTGGGAGCTCGACTGGTACGCCAAGCTCGCCGGCGAGATCCTCGCGGCGGGCGTCATGGCCTGGCAGGGCGTCCAGCTCGTCACCGTGCCGCTCATGGGCGTGACGGCCGGCTCGCCGCGCCTGACGATCTTCGTGACCATCGTCGCCGTCGTGCTCGTGGCCAACGCGGTGAACTTCGTCGACGGGCTCGACGGACTGGCCGCGGGCATCGCGGGGATCGCCGCCCTGGCCTTCTTCTTCTACTCCTACACGCTCACGCGCAACGCCTCCCCGGACGACTACGCCTCCGTGGCCTGCGTCGTGGTCGCGGCGCTCGTAGGGATATGCGCCGGCTTCCTGCCGCACAACTTCCACCCCGCCCGCATCTTCATGGGGGATTCGGGGGCCCTCACGCTCGGCGTGCTCATCGCGGCCGCGGGCATCCTCGTGACCGGCCAGATCGACCCCGCCAACGCGTCGGTCGGCTACCAGCTCCCGGCCATCATGCCGCTCATCGTCCCCGCCGCGGTGATCCTCCTGCCGCTCATCGACCTCGTGTGGGCGGTCGTCCGGCGGGTCTCCCGCGGCCAGTCGCCCTTCCACGCCGACGCCGGGCACCTCCACCACCGCCTGCTGCGCCTGGGGCACTCGCACACCGGCGCCGTCCTCGTCCTGTACATGTGGGCGACGATGGCCTCCTTCACCTGCGTCGCCCTCGTCCGGTATCCGGCCACGACGGTCGGGCCGGCGGCGATCGCCCTGTCCCTCGTGGGCGTGATCGTCACCGCCCGCCAGTTCCGCCCGCGCAGGTTCCGCCGCAACGGGAACGGCCGCGTCGACGCCACCACGCGGATCCCCGCCTCCGAGGCGAAGTGACGTGGGCGGCCGTGCGCGCGGCGCCGGGAGGCCGGCTTCGACCGGGCGCGGGTCGGCGTCGCCCGGCGCCGACGGCTCCGGGGTGCTGCTGCGCGTGGCGGCCTGGAATGCGGGAGTCGTCGGGGGAGCCGGGTCGGCGGTCGCCGTGGCCTTCGTTGTGGCCGGTCGCGCCGCGGCC